>SAMEA104315437__coassemble_885_pt1 | contig 12153 bp, 10 predicted proteins | sample SAMEA104315437__metabat2_high_PE_028 | metagenome-assembled genome bin SAMEA104315437 (sample SAMEA104315437) | gut metagenome | biome: Monkey gut; feature: monkey-associated habitat; material: faeces | place: China | collected 2013 | reverse complement strand
ATAGCGATAGACGAAGAAGGCGGCAGAGTCAATAGAATTCATTTTGACAAATTAAAAAATATTTCGCCAAAAAATATTGGAAATATACCAAAAAAATGGCTACCAACTAATAAAAACCCCAATTTTGGAGCACTTGGAATTGCTTAATGGAAGCGATGGTGGCGACAACCTAAAACTTATATTCAAAACCATAAAGCGCGGCGAAAAATTGGACCTTTCAAAACCCAACCTAACAGAAGCCGACATTGCCGAAGAAGGTTTGCGCTATGACCTAACGGTTCCACTTGCAAGATTTTATTGCCAAAACAAAGAATCGCTAACAAACCCATTCAAGTCCATCCAAATTGATGAGGCCTTTAGGGCCGAACGCCCACAAAAAGGCCGCCTGCGCGAGTTTGTGCAGTGCGACATTGATGTGTTTGGCGATTCAACAAACAATGCCGAAATAGACCTTTTGTCAACAATTGTTGAGGCCTACAAACACATTGGATTTGGTTCCCTAACCATTCGTTTGTCCGACCGCAGAGCACTCAACCAAATTATGGAATGGAGCGGTTTTGACCCAGCCAACTTTTCTACAGTTGCCGTGTCGGCCGACAAAATTGGCGATATTGGCAAAGAGGGCGTTGCCCAAGAACTAACTCAAAAAGAACTAAACCCAAGCGCCATCAGCAAATTTGTTGCAGCGCTTGACGACATACAACAAAATGGTGTAAAAGTGCTTTCAAACTACGGCGTTGGTGATGAAGTTGTGGACAACATCCAAACAGTTGTTGCAGCAGCAAACAACGCAATTGCCGCTTTGGGCTTGTCGCCCGAGCAATACAATGTTGTGTTCGACATTTCCATTGTTCGTGGTCAGGGCTACTACACAGGCACTGTGTTTGAAATGTATACCCAAGGTTTTGCACGCGCGGTTGGCGGTGGCGGAAGATACGACAATATGGTTGAAAAACTTATCGGACAAAAGGTTCCAGCGGTTGGATGCAGCATGGGCTTTGAGCCAATCACAATGCTTCTAAAACAGCAGGGCGCTTCAATAAAAACCAACAAATTGATTGCACTTTTCTACAATCCACAAGACTCGCAAAACGCCTTCAAGGCAAAAACAGCACTAAAACAGACCTACGATGTTTCGCTGTTTGTTGTGCCAAAAAACATGAAAAACACACTAGAACGCCTAAAGAACAATGGCTTCGATGGCTATGTGTTTGCCGATAGAATGCAAGTAACACTTTTTTAATAAAAACACTTGCGCAAACAAACAACTTATGATATCATTTGTGCTGTTGACAAATCTCAACAGCACACCATGCCGGTGTGGCGGAATGGCAGACGCGCTCGACTCAAAATCGAGTTCTGTAACAGGAGTGTCGGTTCGACCCCGACCACCGGCACCAAAAAAGCATCACCAAAAAGGTGGTGCTTTTGTGTTGTTTGATTGAGTTATCTATGTTATACTATACAATAAAAAACGGTAAAGATTTAAAGGAGTGTGTGAAAGTATGAATATTATTTTGCTTTCAGGCGGATCGGGAAAAAGACTTTGGCCTTTGTCAAACGAAGTTAGATCAAAGCAGTTTATTAAAATATTTAAAAATGAAGACGGAACATATGAATCAATGGTTCAACGAATGTATCGTTCTATCAAAAAAATTGACAAAGATGCAAAGATAACCATTGCCACTTCAAAAACTCAGATATCCGAACTTGTTCATCAATTGGGCGAAAATATCAATATTTCTGTAGAGCCAGCAAAAAAGCAACATTTTTGGCTTGAGCCCGTTTGTTGTTGATGTTAACAGCGAACTAAACAATTTTGAACTAAAAGCAATGGAAAACGAGTTTAAGGTTTTTGCAATGGCGCAAGAATTATACCTAAAGGAAAATTTCTTTGCAAGGCTGTTTGGGCGCTCAATTTATCTGAAGATGCCCCATTTGGCCTTGTTTTAACACTTAAAGCCTAAACCAAACCCAAAACAAAAACAGTCTCAAAACGAGACTGTTTTTTTGTTTTCTTCGCGAGACTGTTTTTTTATTTTCTCCTAACACTAATAACGCCCAAAACGTCCGACAATTTGTTTATAACTTCTTGGGTTTCGGCCGAATTTTTGACCCTAACCGACAAGTCTATAAGCGAATAGGCTGTTGTTCGGGCACGGGCTGAAATGGAGTTTATATACACCTTTTTAAGGCTCAAGGCGTTGATTATGTCGGTTAGAACCTGCGCGCGGTCTTCCGACTGAATTTCAATATTAACATTAAAGTCGGAATTGTCTTTGTCGATCCACTCAACTTCAACCTCGCGCTCTTTTTCGATGGTTTTGGTGCAGGGACAGCCCTCGCGGTGAATAGTTATTCCGCGACCCACCGAATAGCCAACAATCTTGTCGCCCGGAACAGGCGAGCAACTTTTGCAAAGTCTAACCAAAACATGGTCGTCGCCATAAACCAAAACACCTTTGTTTGTTGAAGACGACGAAACCGTTTTGTTTGGTTTTTGATTGATTTGCATTGCGCGGTTTTTCTTTTCGTGGTTGATTTTTTCGGCAACCAGTCGACCAATAACTTGGTTGGTTGTCAAACTTCCGGCGCCCACCGACGCAAACATATCATCTAGCGACGAAAAACTGTAGGTCTTAAACACGCACTTTAGGGCTTGCTCGGTTGCCAACTGCTCAAAGGTGTAGCCTTTGGCTTGGGCCTCTAGTTCCAACATGGTTTTGCCTTTTTCAATGTTTTCGGCCTTCATTTCGCGCTTAAAGTAGGCGCGAATGTGCTTTTTGGCCGACGGCGACCTAACAATGTTCAGCCAGTCGCGACTGGGCGCCTTTTCGTGCGGGGCGGTGATAATTTCAACCACATCGCCTGTTTCCAACTTGGTTGCAAGCGACACAATTTTTCCGTTTACCTTTGCGCCAGTGCAGTTGTGTCCAAGGTTTGTGTGAATGGAATATGCAAAGTCGATTGGTGTTGAGCCAGCAGGCAAGTTAACAACCTTGCGCTTTGGCGTGAAGGCCCAAATCTCACCGGTGTTAAAGTCCATTTTAATGGCGTTAACAAAGTTTTTGCTGTCCTTAAGCTGTTTGTTTGACTCAACCATTTGCTTTATGGAGTCCAACTTGGCTTCATAGTCTTTGTTGTCGGTTCCGCCGCCATCTTTATATCTCCAGTGCGCGGCAATTCCATACTCACAAGTTTTGTGCATTTCGTGGGTCCTAATTTGCACCTCAAACGGAATACCATCGGGCGTCAAAAGGGTGGTGTGAAGCGATTGATAGCCGTTTACTTTTGGGCTGGCAATATAGTCCTTAATTCGGCCAGGAACAGGCTTCCACTTGTTGTGGATTGCGCCCAAAACAGCATAGCAGTCCTTAACATCGTTAACAATAACGCGGTGCGCAATAATGTCGTAGATCTTTTCGGTGCCGTGCTGCTGCATTTTTTTGTAGATGGACGAAAAGTGCTTAAATCGGCCAGTAACTTCGGCCTTAATGCCAAGCGAGCGCAAAATTGCGCGCAATTGCACTTCAATTTCGTGAACAAGCGTTTTTCGCTTTGTGTACTTGCGCTTTAGTTGCTCCTCAAGGTCGCGGTAGGCGGCATTGTTCAAATAAAACAAACAAAGGTCCTCAAGCTCTGCACGCATTGAGCACAAACCAAGCCTGTCGGCCAGTGGAACATAAATCTCTTTTGTTTCGGTAGCAATTTTCTTTTGCCTTGCGGGCGAAAGGTAGTTTAGGGTGCGCATGTTGTGCAATCTGTCGGCCAACTTAATAAGCACAACTCTAATGTCTTTTGCCATAATAACAAACATTCGGCGCAAACTTTCAATGTCTTGCTGCTCGGCCGAAACATATTTTTTCACCGAACCAATTTTTGTTACACCCTTAACCATTTCTTCAACTTCTTTGCCAAAGGTGTCCCTAATTTGCTTGTAGGTAACTTGTGCGTCTTCAACAACATCATGAAGCAAACACGCAATAATTGCCGGTTCGTCTAGGCCATAATCAGTAAGGATTGTGGCGGCAGCAACCGGATGAATAATGTAGGGCTCGCCCGAATCTCTAACTTGGTCGTTGTGCGCATTTTTTGCAAACTCAAAAGCCTTCAAAATTTCGGGTGAGTTGTTGTAGTTGTTTTTTATTATCTCCAAAAATTTTTCAATTTCGTCCATACATATTATTTTATTCTGTTTGTTGCGGTTGTCAACCCAAAAAACAAAAAGCCCACAAAAATTGTGGGCCAAAATCCAAGTTTATTTCTTTCGGCAAATCACAAGGCCATGATCGCCAAGTCCGCGAATGGATGGCTCTTCGCAGGTTGCATAATGAAACTCAAGCCAAAGTTTAAATTCGTCATCGCGGTAGTCTGCAATGCGGTGGTGGTGCATAACAACCCCATCGGTTGTTAAGTGGTGCAAAATTTCAACATCGTTTTCTTTAAGTTGCGCCTCAATGTCTTCGGGCTTTGTAAAGAAAAACAAACCATCATCGTCGGTGTTTTTGGTTAGCATGTTGTCCAAAAGTTCTTTGGTGGGGTAGCGCCCAACAAAGTTTTCTTGTGCACAAAGTTTAACAAAGTTGCCAAACTTGTTCATGTAGGCAAAAGCCATAATTCCGCCCTTTTTGCAAACGCGAATGGTTTCTTTTATGCACTGGTCGGTTTCCGATGCATCAAGGTGATACAATGGTCCCAAGTTCAAAACAACATCATACGACTCGTTCTTTTCGTCCAATGCCAAGCCATCGCCAATTTTGCACGAAATGTTTTTGGAACCAATTTGTGCAATTGCCCTATTAAAAACATCAATGTTTCGGCTCGAAATGTCAACACCAACATAGTTCTTAAAAACGTTTCTAAAAGTAAAGGCATAGTAACCTGTTCCACAACCCACTTCCAAAACCGATGCGTTTTTCATGTAGGGGGTTAGGTATTTTATTGTGGTTTGCGACTCAACCTTGCACTCGCGCGAGCGGAGCAGTCGGTTTTCCTCGTCGTAGCTGTCATAAAGTTTTTCAATCTTGTTCATTGCTTTTCTCCCAATCAATTATAACAAAGCAAGAAAACAAAAGCAAACAAAAAGGCCCGACAAAACGTCGGGCCAATCAATTATTTAACTTTTTTCATTTGGATGATAGCATCGGTTCTAACGAGGGTTTGATCTTCAACTCTGTCAGCGGTTTGATAAAGAGCCAATCCAATTCTAAATGCCATTCTTCCGTCTTTTATGGTTGCGTGGATTGTGATAACTTGGAAAACACCAACACCAACAACAGAGTCAATATCAATCTTTTCGCCATCTGGAGAAACAGGGTAAATAAAGTATGCATCTTTTTGGCTGTCGTCGGTTTCCCAAGTTAGGCCGTTGTACTCAAAGCTGTCTCTGTCCAAAGCGTCGTTAACTTCTTGATAATCGCGAAATTGTTTTTGAGCTTGTTCAAAAGCATCGTATTGACTGATATATTTGTTGTAGTCCTTAATGGATAATGTGCCAACATTGTTGCCGTCGGCATCGGTCTTAAGAACAATTTTCATGTTAAAGATAACTCTAAAAGGAACATATGCAGCGTTGTTTTTTAGGTCGTTTTCATTTCTGGTTTTTTCATATGCTTCAAAGTTTGCTTTTGAAGCCTTAAGGCCAAACACTTCAACATAGTCAACAACATAGGTTCCCTGAACGCTGTTGTCAACCTTGCATCCGGTCAACGAAATTCCAAAGCACAAAACCAAGGAAATTGCACAAATAAAACTAAATATCTTTTTCATTTTCATTTCCTCCCTTATGCCCCAAATCTTCCTCTGATTTCGGTTGCGATGATGCTGCGATAAACATTGTTGTCAGAATCTTCTGTGCTCAATGGATATTTTGCTTCAAGGAAAAGGCTCAACTGAAGTTCGTTGTTTTTTAGTGTCAAAATGTTTGCGTCGCTGTTTGTGAAGGATGCAATGTTGCCCGAGGCTATTGTCAAAATGCCCAAAGCATCAACAAAGCGAATGTCGCCGTTTTTGCCCATGCCAAAACTGTTGTTAAAGTTTTCAATTCCGGTGTGGAAATATCCCAATGCAACTTTGTTGCCCGATTTTGTGTAGTCAAAATCTAGGTGAAGAGTGCCGGTTGCCTCATCGTATAGATTTCTTTCTTTTGCTAGTTCAATAAGTTCTTCAATTTCTTGTTTGGTGTCGGGGTTGGTAAGACCCTCAAGTTTGTCGCCGTTCATATAACTTGCAAAGTTGCGGATTGCAAGCGAGCCTGTGCCGTTTTTGTTAAACGAGAACGACAAGTCCATAACAAGGTTGATATACTCTTTGTATGCGTTGATTTCGTCTTCAGATTGGTCAACCAATTCCAAATATTTGCTCATATCTGTTTTTGTGCCAGTAAAGCCCATAATGCCAATGCCCGACAACTTGTATTCTTTGCCATAGGTCAATTGGTTGCTTTTGCAACCCGAAAGGCCCAAAACCGAAACAAGCACGATGGCAAAAGAGCAAACTGCTGTTAGAATTTTTTTCATATTGCCTCCATATGTATTATTTACTTAAGTAAAAGATACACTAAACAAAACATCAAGTCAAACAAATTAAACCAAAACCCAATCTTTTTTGGGCCCAAAAAACAAAAATCCCAACCGCTAAATTTCGGTTGGGGTTGTTTTGTAGTCGTAGTTGGTGGTAATGCTGCCCGAGCAGGTAACAAAAATGCCTCCAACATACTTAAACGAATAGGTTTCGGTGGTGGTTATCGACACAAATCTAAAGTCTTTGTCAACCACAAAAGTTATGTCCATTTGCGAAAAAGTTGGAAAATCCGACAGGCCCGACATATATCTAATTTTTTTGACATATTTCAAAACCGATGTTGCGGTGTTTAACTTAATCGAAAATTGATAGTTGCCGTTTGCAAGGCGCTGGCCGCCGTTGGCTTTTAGGGCGTCTTTGTCGGTCGAGTCGATGGTTTTTTCCGAAACAATGTAGGGCAATACATCGTTTGCATTAAGCCCAAAGGTGTTTTTGTATTCGGTTTCGCTCATGTTTGCAAAATTGTCGTCCCAAGCGGCCTCGGTGGGCGAGGTAACATTGCCGCCATAAATTTTAAAACTGTCGCTAGACCTAACTATTTTTTTGCAAACCGATTTCATGCTCGAATAGCTTATTTCTTCCTTAAGGTCAATGCCGTTGTAGCGATGGGCATAGGTATAAATGGTTTGTTTGCCATAGTTGTGCCTAAGCGAGGCATTTGCAATGGCCACATATTGTGAGCAAAGTTGGGGCGATTTTAGATTGTTTTCGGCAATAACATATGCATCAACAGCCGAAACTTCCGAAATGGATTTGCCTTTGTTTTTTTCCAAAATGGCATCAACGTCTGCCACCAAATCCTCTTCCTTAAATTTGCTATAGTCAACTTTTTTGTGTTTGCTGGCCAAATACAGGTTTGCGCAATAAAACCCCGAAGCAAGGCCCGCAACAACAATCAAAACAATGGTTGTAATCTGAAGCGCCAATTGTTTTTTTGTGCGCTTTTTCTTAACTTCTTTCTGTTTCTTTTGTTTCATACAAGCAAAATGTAGCATACAATAAAAAAATTGTCAATAAAATTGACCATTAGCCGTGTGCGGTGGTAAATGTGGCAAAATCGCTAGCCAAAAAGCCAAATTTGTTGTATATTAAAATCAAATAAGAAACAACTCGAGGCAAAATATGAACATATTTGACAGCTGGCTGGTAAAAACTCCAATTGCTCACCGTGGGCTTCACACCGACGAAATCCCCGAAAATTCTTTGGCTGCGTTCGAAAACGCCATTGCACACAACTACGCCATCGAACTTGACCTTCGCATGACAAGCGACGGAACAATTGTTGTTTTCCACGACGACAATCTTGGCCGCATGACAGGCTCTAGCGGCTACGTAAACAAAACCACAATATCCGACATCAAAAAATTGCGCCTAAACAAAACCGCGCACCAAATCCCAACACTCGAAGAAACTTTGGAATTGGTAAACGGCCGCACTCCGCTTTTGATCGAAATCAAAAACATGAACAAAATGAGCATCGAAAAAAATGTTTGGAAAGTTTTGTCGACCTATCGCGGCGAATACGCAATTCAGTCCTTCAACCCCTACACATTGGAGTGGTTCAAACAAAACGCACCCCAAGTAAAACGCGGTCAACTTTCGGGCTTCATGAAAAACGCCGACATTGGCTTTTTAAAGCGCTTTGCCCTAAAACGCCTTTGGCTAAATAAAGTTAGCGATCCAAACTTTATTGCCTATCATGTAGATGACCTGCCAAACCGCTATGTTCGCAAGCACAAAGACCTGCCACTTTTGGCTTGGTGTGTTCGCACCATCGAGCAAAAGGAGCGCGCCCTAAAGTTTGCCGACAACCTAATATTTGAGAACATTGATCCCGAATAAGGAGGAAAATATGGCATACAACGAAAAGAAAAAGAAATTGTCGTTTCGCATTTTGGCAAGCATATTCTTGTTTGCAACAATAGGAATGTTGTTTGTGCCCAGTGTTTACATTTCAACCACCTACATCACATCAACCGGAACCAAAACCACATCCGAAAGCTATTCGGCAGCCGACATAATTGGCGGAGCCTTTGCCCCCGACAAAACCGATGCCGACAAGGCCGAAATCAACAAAAACGGCACCGAGGGCCAAAAGGTTGCATATTTCATGAAAACCGAAGGCCAAGCCCACAACATATCCGACCGCGAAACAACCACAAGTTTTGCATTTTTCATGATGATGACGGTTATTTTTGCAGCCATGGGCGCAATAGTCAACCTTTTGTCGCTAATCAAAAAGGTTCCAAACCTAACCAAAATTTGTGATAGTTGCCTGTCGTTTTTTGTAATCGGCAGTGCAGTTTGCGCAGTTGTTGCAATTGCAATGTCATATTTTTGGGTAAACGGCAGCTACAGCAGCGGAATAGGTTCCGACCTTGCCCGTACCAGCATTCAAAGTTTTGGCTACATTGGCCTGATTGCAAACTTGGTTCTTCCAATAATTGCCTTTGTTTTCTATCACGACCGCAAACTAAAACCCGAAGACCAACAAGCCCAACAACCCGCAAAACAGGGCAACATCTAAAAAACAACAGAAAACAAAAAACAAAACCTCTGCAAAGTGCAGAGGCTTTTTGTTGTGTTAAACAAGTTCCAAAACAATTCGGTTCAAAACCAAAAATCCAGCATCGGTAACCCTCAAGGTTGAGCCATCAAGCGCCAAAAGCCCCAGTTTCATAAGGTCGGCAATCTTGTCTTTTTTTGTGGCGGCAAAGTCTTCGCCAAACTGCTTTTTGTAGGCGTCCAAATTCAGGCCCTCTTTGGTTCGCAGCGATAGCATAACAACTTCTTCTTTGGCTTCTTCAACCGAAATTCTGTCGGTGGATTCAACCGGAAACTTAAGGTGCTCAATGCGGTCGTTGTATTCAAAAATGGAGTCAAAGTTTGCAAACCTAACACCATCAACAAACGAGTGCGCACTTGCGCCCAGCCCCAAATATTCGCCGCGGTCCCAATACACTTGGTTGTGTTTGGACCTATATCCAATTTTTGCAAAGTTGCTAACTTCGTATCTAACATATCCGGCCTCGGCCAATTGCTTAACAGCACTTTGATACATCAAAATTGTGTTCTTTTCGGTTGGCAAAACCAATTGTTTGTTTTCTATCTGTTGGGCCAATTTTGTGCCTTCTTCAACCGACAGCATATAAACCGAAATGTGCGGAATATTAAGCTCGATCAGCTTTGCCAAACTGTTTTTTACATCCGACAATTTTTGGTTTGGATAGCCCAAAATCAAATCGGTTGAAATGTTGGTTATTCCAACACGCCTAAAGTCCGAAACAGCGCGCTCATAGTCCTTAAGGGTGTGAATGCGCCCCATAAGCGCCAAAAGCGAGGGCTGAATGCATTGCAAACCAATTGAAATGCGGTTAACACCCGCGCGGGCATATTCCAAAACTTTTTGTTGGTTAACCGATTCGGGGTTAACTTCCAAAGTTATTTCGGCTTGGTTCCTAACCGTCATTTTTGAGTAGATTTCGTTCAAAATTCTTGCAATTGTGCCATCTTCCATGCACGATGGTGTTCCACCACCAATATAAATGGTCGAAACTTCGTAGCGCGGATTAAAATCCTTGGCGCGCATCCTAATTTCTTCCAAAAGATTGGCTGTATAGCGCGATTTTTCCGAAAGATTTCCCACCTTCGAAACAAAGTTGCAATAGGCACACCTTGAGTTGCAAAACGGAATGTGAATATACAAACTTAATGATTTTCTCATTTTTTTCTCCTAAAGTATTATAAAACCAAAAGCAAAATCTGTCAACATCAGTCCACTTTAAGGATGGACATAAAGGCCTCGGACGGCAACTCAACACTTCCCAAAGTGCGCATTTTCTTTTTGCCTTCTTTTTGCTTTTCCAAAAGTTTTTTCTTGCGCGAAATGTCGCCACCATAGCATTTTGCCAAAACATCTTTGCGCAGCGCCTTAACGGTTTCGCGCGCAATAACCTTACCGCCAATGGCCGCCTGAATAGGAATTTCAAACAAGGCCCGCGGAATAACATCTTTTAGTTTTTCGCAAATAGCGCGCCCGCGTTCATATGCCTTTTCTTTGTGCACAATAATCGACAACGCGTCGCACACTTCACCCTTAAGCAAAATGTCTAGTTTTTTAAGTTCGCTTTCGCGGTAGCCAATCATTTCGTAGTCAAAACTTGCATAGCCCTTGGTTCGCGACTTAAGTTTGTCAAAAAAGTCGTACACAATTTCGGCCAATGGCAATTCATAAATAAGTTTAACGCGCGACTTGTCCAAATATTGCAAATCAATGTAAACCCCACGCTTTTGTTGTGCAAGCTCCATCAAAGAGCCAACATATTCGGGCGGGGTAAAAATGGTGGCCCTAATAAATGGTTCTTCCATGCGCGCAATTTTAACAACATCTGGCAAATCGGTTGGGCTTGCAACATCAACCATTGTGCCGTCGCTCAAATACACATGATAGTCCACACTTGGGGCAGTGGTAATCAAATCAAGATTAAACTCGCGCTCAAGCCGCTCGGTGATAATTTCCATGTGCAAAAGCCCCAAAAATCCGCACCTAAACCCAAATCCCAAAGCGGCCGAGGTCTCGGGCTCAAAGGTCAGCGAACTGTCGTTTAGCTTCAACTTAAGAAGCGCTTCCTTAAGATCGTTGTAGCGCGCACCATCAACCGGAAAAATTCCACTAAACACCACCGGCTGAACCTGCTTGTAGCCAGCAAGCGGTTTTGTGGCGGGCTTGTCTTGGTGGGTAATTGTGTCGCCAACCTTAATGTCCGAAAGGTCTTTGATTGAAGCCGAAACATATCCAACTTCACCAGCCGACAAAATGTCGGTTTCTTTTGCTTGTGGGCAAAAAATGCCAACTTCAACCACTTCAAGGTCTTTTCCGGTTTGCATAAACCTAATTTTGTCGCCTTTCTTAATGGTTCCGTCAACCACCCTAACAATGCACACAGCACCCTTGTAGTTGTCGTAGTAGCTGTCAAATATCAAACACGAAAGGGGAGCGCTGCTGTCGCCCTTTGGCGCAGGAATTTTTTCAACAATCTGCTGCAAAACCTGCTCTACATTAAGCCCGGTTTTTGCCGAAACCAAAGGCACATCGTCGGCAGGCAAACCAATAATGGTTTCAATTTCTTCTTTTGCCTCGTCGGGTCTTGCACTAGGCAAGTCCATTTTGTTTATAACCGGCAAAATTTCAAGGTCGTTTTCAACCGCCAAATACATGTTTGCCAAAGTCTGAGCCTCAACACCTTGGGTTGCGTCAACAATCAAAACAGCCCCCTCACAGGCTGCAAGCGAACGCGAAACTTCATAGTTAAAGTCCACGTGCCCCGGCGTGTCAATAAGGTTAAGTTCGTAGGTTTGGCCTTTGTAGTTATATTTCATTTGCACAGGCGTAAGTTTAATGGTTATGCCGCGCTCGCGCTCCAAATCCATCGAGTCCAAAAGCTGTTCCTTTTGGTCGCGCTTCGACACTGTGCCCGTAATTTCCATAAGCCTGTCGGCAAGAGTTGACTTGCCGTGGTCAATGTGTGCAATAATCGAAAAGTTGCGAATGTTATTCATAGCACAAGCATA
>SAMEA104315437__coassemble_863_pt1 | contig 12339 bp, 9 predicted proteins | sample SAMEA104315437__metabat2_high_PE_028 | metagenome-assembled genome bin SAMEA104315437 (sample SAMEA104315437) | gut metagenome | biome: Monkey gut; feature: monkey-associated habitat; material: faeces | place: China | collected 2013 | reverse complement strand
TGGAATGAATGTTTCGAAAGGAAATCGTGGTGGATCCACAAATTCGCCAATTACCGTGCCCGATGAGGACAAAGGACAAAAAGACGAAGAACACGACACAATTTATGAAGCGGCATTTGATTTTGATTATGATTCTTATTATGATACCTACAAAATTATAAACTGGAAAAGTGCCTCAAGCAAAAATGTTAAGATTCCTGCAACATACCTTGGAAAGCGTGTAACCAAAATGTCGGAAAGTTTGTTTGAAAGCAGCAGTATTTTGGCTTTGTCGTTTGAAAACGGCTGCAATATTACAGAACTGCCAAGCAAGTTTTGTATGAATTGCACAGAGTTAAAATCGGTGGTTTTGCCCGAGTCGATTGTTGAGATTGGTAGCAGTGCATTTAAGGGCTGTACGGCACTTGAAAACATTGATTTGCCAATGTCCGTAAAAAAAATAGGAGAGTCGGCATTTGAAGAGTGCTTAATACTTTCGGCTGTCAAAATACCAAAAAACACAACCGAAATTGCAGCGGGAGCATTCAAAAATGCCATATCTTTGACACAAATTGTAATTCCATCAAGCATAACAGCAATTGGCGATTCTGCTTTTTCTAACTGCAGTGGGCTAACCCAAGCAACAATGCCGGCTGGCCTAACAAACGAAATAAACACACAGAATGCCTTTGCCGAAAGCAAATCACTAAAAACTCTAACGTTGGTTCCCAGTGCTGCTGGTGTTTCAAACGGCAAAACAATAGGACAATATCTTCCCAACAAATCTGGCCTAACAACTATTACAATCTCCGAAGGGGTAACCAGCCTTGGCGAAGAAGCTTTTGCTTTTTGCAAAGGGCTAACTTCCATCACCATTCCCGAAGGGATAACCAGCATTGGTTCTGGTGCTTTTGGTTACTGCAGAGGGTTAACATCCATCACCATACCAGCCAGCGTAACCAGCATTAGCTGGTATTCTTTTGAAGGCTGTAGCGGGCTAACTTCTATCAACATCCCCAAAGGGATAACCTACATTGGCTATGCTGCTTTTCGTGAATGCAGCGGACTAACGCAGGTAACATTTGAAGAGGGTAGTCAACTAACCAGCATTGAAGAAGAAGTTTTTGCTGACTGCAAAGGATTAACCACAGTAACATTTAAAGAGGGGATCCATCTAACGAGTATTGGCTCTAGTGCTTTTTCTGGCTGCAGCAAGCTAACCACCATAAAAATTCCAGCAAGTGTAACGAGTAGTGTTTTTTTTGGCTGCAGCGGGCTAACCCAAGCAACAATGCCAGTTGGCCTAACAAACAATTACAGTGGTATATTCTCTGAATGTACAGCCCTCACAACTCTTATACTAGTGCCCAGTGCCGAAGGAGTTTCAAACGGCAAAACAATAGGACAATATCTTCCCAACAAATATGGTTTAACAATTGTAACCATCTCCGAAGGAGTATCCTTCATTGATGATTCTGCTTTTTCTGCCTGCACATCACTAACATCCACATCCATTCCTTCCAGTGTAACCAGTATTGGCTCTAGAGCATTTTCTGGCTGCACATCACTAGTTGTTACAATGAAAAGCACAACACCACCCTCAATAGGATACGAAACCTTTGAGACTGTCTATGCAATCTATGTTCCATCTTCCGCTCTTTCAAACTACAGAACCGCTGAGGTGTGGAAAGACTACGCTTCCAAAATCCAACCTTCAAACTAAAAAATAAACTCACTTGCAAAAAGCAGGTGAGTTTTTTATTTGTGTCTGCGCGGGCTTTCCGCAATTTTTGCCATTTTTGCAATTTGTCATCACAAAATCAATCGCTTATTTTCACAAACCCCACGCTCAAAAACTCACCAAAACAGTTCAATTTTCATAAACTAGCGTAATGGATTTTGATGTAATAAAATCAACGCACAAAAACCCCAAAACACCCATAATTTTTCTGCACGGCTGGGGCGGCAGCAAAGATAGTTTCAAATTTTTGGCTCAGGAATTTCGTGAGCGCGATTTGTGGTTTGTTTCGTTTGCTGGCCATGGCAATTCCGCTCAACCCACAACCCCAATGCACGTGATTGATTTTGCCAATCAGGTGGTTGAGTTTATCCAACAAAACAACATACCCAAATGTCATTTGGTTGCCCATTCGTTTGGTGGGCGAGTGGCACTAATTTTGCTTTCAAAGCACCCGCAACTCTTTTCACAAGCGGTCCTAACAGGCTGCGCTGGGCTTCCTACAAAAACTGCAAAAACAAGATTAAAAATTGCAATTTTCAAAGCAAAAAAATGGTTGGTAAAATTGCACCTAAAAAATCCCAAATGCCTCCAAAACAGCGGCAGCGCCGACTACAAAGTTCTTTCGCCAACAATGCGCCAAACTTTCAAATATGTTGTCAACCAAAACCTAAAACCCTATGCCAAAAAAATACAAACCCCAACACTTCTCATTTGGGGTCAAAACGACAGCGCAACTCCACTAAAAATTGGCAAAAAACTGCACAAATACATAAAAAACAGCGAGCTGATTGTGCTTTTGGGCAAATCACACTTTTGTTTTTATGAGGAACCATTGCGATTTGCTTTGATTTTGCAGTATTATTTTGTATAATAAACGCGAGGTATAAATATGAATTTATTGCTTTCAACTGCGCCAATCAACATGCCTGCACCTCTTGGGTTCGACACATGGCTAACATTTTGGATGTGCATTGCAATAGCAACCGTAAACGCGGTGGCAATGTGCTTTGTTGGCTATCGTTTTTTGCAAGTTTTGCAATTGTCGGGCTACCGCATAAAGGGCTATTTTGCCTGGATTCGCGACACAAAGGGCAAATATTGGGGCGGCCTAATAATGCTTTCGGTGCTTTCAAGCGCAGCCCTTTTAATGACCAATGTTTTGCTTGGCGACTTTTTTAAATACAAAATCATGACCTATCTTGGTCTTGTTTTCTACCTAATTTTCTTGATTGTGTACATAATCAACATGTATGCTTTCCCCATGAAAACCCCGCTAAAATACACCCACCGCGTGAACCGTCTAATGGGCGTTATGTGCGTGCTGGTTTTTGCAGCAACATTTTTCATTGCCAACTTTTCGGTAATCTACATTCCATATTTCCGCTACGGAGCAGTGGCCCTAATTCCCGCATTTTTGCCACTTATCATTGTTGTTGCTCACTACATTGTTTTGCCATTTGAGCTACTAAACAACAATCGCTACAAAAAGCGCGCAACCACCGAAATCAACAAACACAAAGACCTAATAAAAATCGGTATCACCGGTTCCTATGGCAAAACATCGGTAAAAAACATGCTGGCATCCATTTTGTCGGAAAAATACACCGTTTGCGCCACGCCCCAATCGTTCAACACCCCTTTGGGCCTATCAAAAACAATTCTTTCGTCCCTAAAACCCGCCACCCAAGTGTTTATTGCCGAAATGGGTGCTCGTCATGTTGGCGACATAAAAGAACTTTGCGACATGGTCCACCCACAATACGGCCTAATCACTGGCATTGGCAACCAACACATGTCCACCTTTGGCAGCCAAGAGAACCTCGAAAAAACCAAGTTTGAACTGGCTCAAAGCCTGCCCACAAACGGCAAAATGTACTTTGCTGGCGACAGCGCAGGTGCCTTGCGCCTTGCAGCCAAACACACTGGCAACAAATGCATTGTGTCAAACACAAACACTTTATCAAACGTTTTTGCAACCGACATAAAAGTCGACAAAAAGGGCAGTACATTTGTGCTAAATCTTGGCGGCAAAACCATCGACTGCAAAACCACATTGCTGGGCAAACACAACATTGCAAACATTTTGCTTTGTTCGGCAATTGCCCACGACTTGGGCCTAACCGACTCCCAAATAAAACGCGCAATTTCAAAACTTGTGCCAACCGCCCATCGCCTTGCACTAATGCCATCCCAAAACTCAATCACCGTAATCGACGACGCCTACAACGGCAGTGTCGACGGCTCAAAAGCAGCCCTCGAGGTACTTGCATTGTTTGGCGGCAAAAAATATGTAATAACCCCAGGCCTTGTTGAACTGGGCAAGGAGGAATTCAACAGCAACTTCCAATTTGGCATCGACATGTCCAAAGTTTGCGACAAAGTCATAATCGACGGCGCTATAAACTTTGAGGCAATCCAAGCAGGCTTGCTGTTTGGGGGATTCAAAAAAGAAAATATCTTGCGCGCTGGCAGCCTTTCTCAATCGGTCGAAGTGCTAAACACCTTTGCCGAACCGGGCGACACTGTGCTGTTCGAAAACGACCTTCCCGACAACTACATGTGACCCACAAACCAACTAACTTCAACCCCACAAGACCAACTGCATGCAACTCCTAAAAATGGCTGCACATATGTGCAGCCATTTTTGTTGCAAAAAAACAAGCAACAAATTTGTTTGACTTGATGTTTCAATTGAATTAAAATATAACCATGAAAAAGAAAGTAACAAGTTTAATCATTGCATTAAGCGTTTTGCTTATTGCGTCGTTTGCTGGTATTGCCAGTGTTTTTGGCGTTATGCTGTCAAAACGAAATGTTTTGTTCAATGGCATCAATGTTCCAAATTCAACCAAAAAACCACTCGACAAAAACAACGAAGAAGACCTAAAAAACGCCCAACTTTTCAACCTTGAATACGACGCCTACACCCAATCCTACAAAATACTAGCATATGTCGGCCACGACAGTGCAATGTCCACCATTCCATCCACCTATTGCTCCGACCCAGTTGACAGAATTGGCGACCGCGCATTTTTGAATCACTCCGAAATAAAATCCATCAAATTCAAAAGCAAAAGCAACATAAAATCAATCGGCCAAAGCGCCTTCAGTGGCACTTCCATCGAAACAATAACCCTTCCAGCCAGCCTCGAAAAAATTGATTTGGGCTTTCTTTCCAACATTCAAGAAGCCTTGTCTGGTGAAAACCCAGCTTCAAGCGAAGCAATTTTGGACGCACGCCCTTTCATGAACTGTGCAAAACTAACCTCAATCATATTCGAAAAAAATTCACAACTAACCACACTTCCCGATGCTGTATTTATAATTGATTACGACCTGTCGGCGACCGACTCATCCAAAGCATTCACCTCCGTTAGCAGTGTTGAATTTGGCGCAAATTCCGCTCTCCAAACCATCGATCTGGCCTTCTGTGGCGCAACCAATCTAACTTCGCTCCAACTTCCTGCCAGCCTAACAACAATTGGCAGCGAATGCTTCAGCTATTGTTACGCGCTTTCTTATGTTAGTTTCGAGGCCAATTCAAAGCTAACCTCCATAGGCGAAAACGCCTTTGCATATTCGGGTCTAACAAGTATTTCATTGCAAAACTGCACCAGCCTAACCAGCATTGGTAATGGGGCATTTTCAAACGTATCAACCCTAAAGAGCGTTACTTTTCCATCAACGATGGAACTAATCGGAAACAAAGCGTTTTTAAACTGCGGCCTAACTTCACTAAATCTACCATCTTCCATAAAAACAGTGGGCAGTTATGCTTTCCAAAACAACCCCATCACTTCATTAACCCTAAACAGTGGCCTGCAGTCCATTGGCGATTATGCCTTTTCAAACCTTGGCAACTTGGGCAGCGACACAACAATCGCCATTCCAAACACAGTTGAATACATTGGAAACAAAGTTTTTTACGGCACTTCGTTTGGCTATCTAACTCTTCAAAGCAATAGCGTTGTAACTTACATTGGCGACGAATTTTTTGCTGGCCGAAACATCAGCAACTTGTCTCTTCCCGAAACGCTAGTGGCCATCGGCCAAGGCCTTTTCAAAAACTGCACCGACTTCTATTCATTCAATATCTACAAATCAAAAATCGAAATTCTTCCTGCCTATACCTTCTACAATTGCACCGGCCTAACCAGCATATCTCTTCCCGAAACCCTGCAAGAAATTGGTCAAGATGCCTTCTATGGCCTCGACACCTTCAAAATAACTATCCGCAATATCGCCAACCTAAAATCAATTGCAAAACAAAACAACTTCACCAATATTACCGTTGCCATTTTGGAAACCGACCAGCCGGTTGCAATTGCAGCAAATTTGTTTCAACCCATTCAAACGGGCCTAATTCGTGTTGATATTCCCGCAAACGTAACCGAAATAGGAGATGGCGCTTTTAGGTATTGTTACAAACTGGCACGAGTTCAGTTCACAACCAACAGCCAACTCACCAAAATTGGCACATATGCCTTTTCAGGTTGCACACTTCTAAAATATATATTTCTTGACTACACTCAATTGACCTCAATTGGAACATATGCCTTTGAAAGCTGCACAACACTCACATCATTAACTTTTCCAAGCACGCTCCAATCAATCGGCGATACTGCATACTCCAAATGCAATGGGCTATTAACAATCAATTTCCCCAGCAACCTCACAGAACTTGGCAACGGCGCGTTTTCAAGTTGTAGCAACCTCAAATATCTAAACTTCCCCGAAGACTGCAAACTAACCACAATTGATGAAAACTTCAACAATTGCACATCCCTAAAAACACTAACACTTCCAAAAAGCATAAAAATACTCACATCTTCATTCAACAACTGTTCTGCGCTAACCACGGTTGGTTTCGAAGATGGAAACAATATAGAAGAATTAAATTCGTGTTTCGAATATTGTACGGCTTTAAACACTCTAACAATTCCATCAAGCATTTTGTCAATAAGCGGCGACTTTTCAGGCAGCAAAGCATTTAATATCGAATTTACTTCCACAGGAATATCAAAACCATTTCCAAAGGAATGCTCTTTAGGTAGCACATGCGTAAAATCAATTACACTTTGCGATGATTACACTTCACTTCCAAAACAGGTATTTGAACAGTGTACAAGTCTAACAGCCGCAAGTTTGAGCAGCACAATAACAGAAATACCAGAAGGCTGCTTTGTTGATTGCACGGCTCTAGAAACTGTTTATTTATCAAGCAATGTAACCACAATCGGACCCAACGCTTTTGCGGGCTGTTCGGCGTTGCTTTCAATTTCAATTCCGCAATCAACAACTCATATAGATAGTAATGCGTTCAGCGGTTGCACCTCACTCAAAATCATAACAATCGCACAAGATTCAAGCCTTCAATATATTGGTGTGGGTGCTTTTGAAAATTGCGGAAATTCAGCAACTGCATCTTTCACCATAGATATTCCAGTAACAGTATCTTCAATAGACAACACTGCTTTTTCGGGCACCACAAAGCTGGGTGTCAAATTTGTTAAAAACGGCACAAACACCACAGTTGGAACGGTTTTAAGCGGCAACACAACCATAACAAGTGTTTCGTTTTCAAGCGACATAACCCAAATTTCAAGCCAAGCATTCAGTGGCTGCACAGCCCTAAAATCCATCCGCATCCCATCAACAATCAAAACTCTCGGCGACGAAATTTTCAGCGGCTGCACGGCTCTTGCAACAGCTATTTTTGAAGAAAATGCAAACATCGACAAATTGGGCGCAAGCATGTTCGAAAATTGCACAAGCCTTGCAACAGTAAAACTTGGCTTCACCATTGTTGTTGAGCATCAAAACGCCTTCACTGGTTGCACAAAACTAAAAACAATATACGTTCCTTCCTCAATGCTCAACTACTACAAAGCCGACTCAACCTACACCGGATTCAATTTTGCTTCAACCTCATCATTTTAAAACTTTCGTCGTTTTAAAAAACGTGCCATTTTAAAAACTTCGTAGTTTTACAACACTGTTATCAAAACCCCGTTGCTTCAACAGATAAGCAAAACCACAATCAATCCACATCACAAACCTACCTGCATAAAAAACTCTCACGGTTTGCATACTAAAACCAAAAGGAGAGAGATTATGTCGGTAGGTTATATTATTTTATTGGTGCTCATTTTTATCATAATGTTCGGTGGCGGCCAGCGTGTGCTAGACCGAATGCGCATGAATGACACATGGGCCCTAATTGTCATGATTGCAATAGCAATTGGCGTTGCAATTCCAACCATTCACATAGGAAAACATTTTGAGTTCAACATAGGCGGATTTCTAATTCCGTTTGGAGTTTGCATATATCTTCTAATTCGCATTGGCTGGAGTTGGGATTTGTTTCGTGCTTTTGTTGGCACAATCATCACAGCGGGCGCCATTTTGGGCCTCGAATACGCTCTTCCTGCCACGCCCGAAAAATATTGGCTCGACTACATGTACCTATACGGTATCGTTGGCGGAATCGTGGCCTATGCCCTTGGCCGCAGCCGTCGAAACGCATTCATTTGCACAATTTTTGGAATAACTCTTGCCCGAGTTATTCAATACATCATCAACGTTTCAACAGGCATAAAAAATTGCGTGCTATCTTTGGGTTCGGCTGGAGTTTTCGACTCAATGGTAATTGCTGTTTTGTTTGCAGTTGGTCTGTGTGAAGTTTTTGGCGAATCACTCGAAAAACTAACAGGCGAAAAACACAAAAAAGAATACAAATTGGTTGGTGGTGACTTTGTGCCCAAAACCCAAGCCGAAAAACAACACGACAAAAACAACCAAAAACAAGATTGTTCAGCAAAAAACAAAGCCGCCGATGGCGACCCAATCCAGCCAAAGTCCAACCCAAATCCCAAAGAAAGGGAGGCAAAACAATGAAAAAACTACTTTCAATGCTGTTCATGCTTTTGGCTCTTGTTCCAAACGCAATCTTTGTTAGCAAAATTCCTGTTTCAAGCGCAAAAACCACTCCAAACTACTACACCATCCACGAAAAGGAAACAAACAAAGTTCTCTTCACACGTGGCGAGGTCGAAAAGGGCGACCAATACATTTCGTCCGACAACAAACTCTACGAAATAGATTCGGTAAACGAATCCACCAAAACCGGCACAGCAGTTTTTGTCGAAAATGTAACCCTTCCAAAACTAAACGTAAAACGCCGCGAAGGGGCAGTGGTGGCCTCGGCTGCAACAAAAAAAGTTGTTGGCGTCTATCACACCCACAACGACGAGTCCTACACTCCAACCGACGGCTACGACTCGGTGTATGGCAAGGGCGGAATCCACGATGTTGGCGCAAAACTTGTCAAAAACCTCGAAAAATGCGGCATGACCGTCTACTACGACGAAACATTGCATTTGCCTCACAACTCGGGCGCCTACACCCGCAGCCAAGCCACCGCATCGCGCCTGCTCCAAAAGGGTGCACACGCCATTTTTGATATTCACCGCGACTCAACCCCGCGCAAAGAGTATGTAACCGAGGTCAACGGCAAACAAATGAGCAAAGTCCGCATGGTTGTTGGCAAAGGCAATATCAATTCCAGCGCCAACAAAGAGTTTGCCCTAAAAATCAAAGCCTACGCCGACGAAGTCTATCCAAACTTCATAAAAGACATCTACCTTGGCCGCGGCAACTACAACCAGCAACTCACAAACGCTGCCATGCTGTTTGAGTTTGGCGCCGACACTATCGAAAAAGATTTGGCCCTAAATTCAACCCTTCCACTTGCCAAAACTTTGGATGTAGTTATGTATGGTACCCAAGACGCCAGCGAAGAATCCCTAAAAGACGTAACAGTAACCAGCACAAAAACAACCAAAAAGGATGTTGTGCGCGGCATAATCAAAGAGGGCAATCGTGGCAGCCTCGACGCTTTGTGGATAGTTTTGGGAGTTTTAGGCTATGTTGTGGTCATGTTTTTTGTGGCATTTTTCACAAACAAAACCCTCAACTACCACATAAAACGCTTTTTCAGCGAAATAACGGCCGGAATTTTTGGCAAAAAGAAGCCCGACCGCGACATCTAAATCAACCCTTCAAATTTCAACCCTTGCAATACTGCAAGGGTATATTTTTTGCAAAAATTATTAAAAAAGTTAAAAAATATTGCAAAAGTGGTCAAAAGTGGTTGGAATTTTTAAAAAAGTAACTTATAATTAAGTCGCAAAGGAGAGAAAGCGTCATGTTTTTGGGGACCTTTCGACATCAAATAGACCAAAAAAACAGAATGCGCGTGCCAGCAAAGTTCAAAACCGAGCTGGGAGGCGATTTTGTCGTTTGCAAAGGCACCAATGGTTGCTTGTTTTTGGTTCCACAACAGGGCAGTGATTTGTTCCAAAAAATCTCGGCTCTGCCAGTGTTTGATTCCGAAGTTCAAAAAAGCGTTCGAATGATTTTGGGCTCTGCCTTTGTTGCCGAAGAAGATGGCCAAGGCCGCGTGCTTCTTCCAAAAGAACTTGTTGCCCATGCTGGCATCACCAAAAACATTGTGTTTGTTGGTGTTGGCGCCCGAGTTGAGGTTTGGGCACAAGAGGCATGGGATGCCTACCAAAACGGTCAAGATTTCGACAAGGCAGTTGAAAGCCTCAAAAACCATGGTGTATAATGAGCGATTTTGTGCACATTCCAGTGCTTCTCAATCAAACGGTCGAATCCTTCAACCTACAAAACGGTGATTGGTTCCTCGATGCCACACTGGGTGGGGCGGGCCACGCAAAAGCCATTTTGTCCCGCAACCCACAACTAAACAAATACATTGGTTTCGACCAAGACCAAGAGGCCATTGCCGCAGCCAAAAAGAACCTTAAAAGTTTCAAGAATGTAGAGTATGTAAATCAAAATTTCGTCAACGCGCCACAATACCTAGAGGGCAAACAGTTTGGCGGCATACTTGCAGATATAGGGGTGTCAAGCCATCAAATCGACACACCCGAGCGCGGTTTTTCCTTCAACAAAAACGGAAAACTCGACATGCGCATGAACCTTAAAAACGAATTTTCAGCCTATTCGGTAATAAACGGCTATTCCGAAAAGTCGCTCGCCGACATAATCTACAAATACGGCGAAGAAAAAGACTCGCGCAAAATTGCAGCAGCAATCGTAAAGGCTCGCCAAAACAAGCCCATCGAAACAACACTGCAGTTGCAACAAATAGTCGCCAACGCAAGCTTCAAAAAGCCAATGGACGCCGTCCAAAAAACCTTTCAAGCCATTCGAATCGAAGTAAACGACGAACTTGAGGTGCTAAAAGAGTTCATAACCGGCGCCTTCAAAATGCTTCGCTCGGGCGGAAGGCTTGCCATCATAACCTTCCATTCGCTAGAAGACCGAATAGTAAAAAACGCATTTGCAGACCTGTGCAAAGGCTGCATTTGCCCACCATCATTCCCAGTTTGCGTTTGCGGCCACAAACCCGAAGGCAAACTAATAACAAAAAAACCAATAACAGCCACCAACGAACAAATCAAAGAAAATCCTCGTTGCGCTTGTGCAAAACTACGAGTAATCGAAAAATTATAATCAAAAGGACAAAAATATGGTTATAACAAGAAATCAAACGGAGGTAGAGGAAAAGCAGCAGACTATTTTTTCAAAGCCTGCTCAAAAATCGTATTTCGGTTCAATCGAAAAAAACGAAGATCCGCTTTTTGAAGTTGAAAAAGAATACGATAATTTTGACGTGCCCACAGCGGCAACAAAAAACCCAATTCTTCCCGAATTTGAAATCTTGCCATCCAAACAAACCCAAGCCGAAGTCCAACAAGAAGTTCAAACCGAAAAACAAATGCACCTATCGCTTCGCGGCAAAATCTTGGCCTGCGTTTCAAGCATGATAATTGTGCTTCTTCTAACACTTGTTATCTACAATGCCGTTGTTTTGGGCTCGCACACCAGCGAAATAGCTGCACTTTCAAAACAAGTTGGCATAAAACAAGAACAAATAGCCGAACTTCAAAACATGCTTGCCTCAAGCGAGTCAGAAGAGAGCGTAAGAGAAGTTCTAAAGGCAAACAACAGCGCACTTCGCAAAGCAACCAGTTTCGATAAAGTTCGCATTGCAATGCAAATTGTAGAAGAAGATCCAATAGTTGCACCAACCAACTGGTTCGACAAACTGTGTGATTTTTTAAGCAATTTGTTCTAAACCAAAAACAATGTGAGTTTTCTATTAATAGGAGAAACTCACATGACACAATACAATTCAATTTCAGTTAAAAAAAGGCTACTTTGTGCACTGCTGGCACTGGCCTTTTTTTTGTGCCTGCTTTTGGGCAGGCTTTTTTACGTTCAAATCCTAACAGGCAAAGCCCTCACAAAACGCGCAACAAAACAATGGATGCGCGACATTCCGCTCTCTGCATTGCGCGGCACCATCTACGACCGCAACGGGGCAGTTTTGGCCTCAAGCTACACAACCTACGACCTTTATGTTCGCCCCAACAGCATAAAAAACAAAGAAGAAGTTTCAGCCGAACTGTCAAAAATCCTAAACATCGACTATACCCAAACATATGAAAAAGTGAGCAGCCGTCAATCTGAAGTAAAAATATACAAACAAATGAAAAAAAGCTAGAAACTATCGCCTCAAAGGCAGA
>SAMEA104315437__coassemble_855_pt1 | contig 12449 bp, 8 predicted proteins | sample SAMEA104315437__metabat2_high_PE_028 | metagenome-assembled genome bin SAMEA104315437 (sample SAMEA104315437) | gut metagenome | biome: Monkey gut; feature: monkey-associated habitat; material: faeces | place: China | collected 2013 | reverse complement strand
TATACAGGCACGGGAATGGGCTTTGTTTCCGAAGCGTATTGCAAAAATGCAGGCCATTGTGGGCGAAAGCAAAAAAATTGAATGGGGCAGCCAAATCAGATCATATGTTTTGCACCCCTACAACATGGTTAAAGATCACCGAACCAACTACGAAACTTCCGACACAACGGCGGTTCTAGATGGCGAAATTCAAGACTTTATTATTGCAGAACTAAAACGCAAATAGGCGTTTGGGAGATAAAAATGTTAATTTTGGCTATTGAAAGTTCGTGCGACGAAACCTCAATTGCGCTGGTTGAAAACGGGCGCAATGTTTTGTCAAACATAATTTCGTCGCAAATCGACATTCACAAATTGTATGGTGGAGTTGTGCCCGAAATAGCATCGCGCAACCATGTGGAACGAATCGACAATGTGTTTGAAGAGGCACTTGCAAAGGCGGGCAAAACCATGGACGATGTTGATGCAATTGCAGTTACCTATGGTGCTGGGCTTTTAGGCGCGCTGATTGTTGGTGTTAATTTTGCAAAGGGGCTTGCCCTTGCAACCGGAAAGCCACTAATTGCAGTAAACCACATTCGTGGGCACATTGCGGCAAACTACATTACCCACAAAGACCTTGAGCCACCTTTTGTGTGCTTGGTTGTTAGTGGTGGACACACCGCTTTGATGGAAGTTAAATCCTACAGCTCCTTCAAATGTTTGGCAAGCACAACCGACGATGCAATTGGCGAATGTTTCGACAAAGTTGCACGTGTGTGCGGGCTTGAATATCCCGGTGGCCCAAACATTTCGCGTCTTGCCAAAACTGGAAAAACCAATATTCAGTTCACTGCAAAACCACACCGCGGCGACAGTTTTTCGTATTCGGGTCTAAAAACGGCAGTTATCAACTATGTTCATCGCCAAACCCAAAACAATCAACAAATCAACGTTGCCGATGTTTGTGCCTCGTTTCAAATGCAAGCAGTGGAGCAGGTGGTTTCAAAGGCAATTTTGGAGTGCAAAAATCGCAAAATTTCTCGTCTTGCAATTGCCGGCGGCGTTTCGGCAAACGAGTTGTTGCGCAGCCGTTTGCAGGAAGAATGCAACAAGGCAAATATTCAATTTTTTGCACCGCAAAGTGTTTATTGCACCGACAACGCAGCCATGATTGGCGCAATGGCATACTACATGATTAAAGACAAAAATCTAAAGCCATTTTCAAAATCACAAGCGTCGGTTTTACCCTCGTCAACACTTCCACTTTAAATCACGAAAACATTGCTAAAAAAGGCCCAAAAGGCCTTTTTTTGTTGCATTATTTTTAAAGTGGGTATTGATTTTGAGGGTGGGGTATGGTATAATGTTTTTGTAACAAAGGATAGGAAAATGAAAGAAATATTAATGAACAAAACAGAAGCAAAATTGAGGGATATGATTGAACAGGGAATTGTTCCATCCGAAGAAGAGGTACTCGAAATATTCTCAATGTATTTTGATGTTGCCGACTATCGTTCGTTGGGTGGAGTTCAACCCGAGGTTGAATTTTTTGCCGAAAATGTGCGTGATTACATTTTGCACGCAGTTAAGTTTCACAAAAGAAACCGTTCGTACGAGAGCTTGATTGACCACATTGACACCTGCTTGGACGAAATGGTTGAAGAAAATGCAACAAACAAAGACATAGCTGTCTTTGGAGAGAAATATCAAGCCGTGTTGTCAAATTTTGAGAAAGAGGCAGAGCGAGCACTTGACAAACGTCAACGCGAACGCGAAGAGATGAACAAACGCCTAACATACGATCCAAATTTGTTCCCTGCAAAAGTTGATTTTATTGAAACAGCAGGCAAAGAAAAATATATTGCCATTGCAAAAACATTGTTTCAAAAAAGCGTAAGCAACACTGTGCGCACATATATGATTCTTAAAAAAGAAATGTTGAGCAACTCGCTTCTAAAGAAAGCGTTTGATCGTGCACTAGATTGGGAATTTATTGGCCGAAGTGAAGTGGATTTTGTGGACGAAGTAGACGATGTTTGCGACAAGTACAATCTTAACAATGTTTGTGGCGAAATGTTGTACGAAATGATGCAAGATCCTGCTTATGGTAAATTTGTAACAAACGAAATTAATCGTCTTGGCGAAGATAACATCTCACCAAATACAGTCAAAGAATGGTATGGCAGTTATCTAATTATGAAAAACGAAGAAAATAGCGATCAATCTGGCAAATAATCACACAACACATAACAAAACCAAACACAAAAAAGTTTTCGGGAAACCGAGAACTTTTTTTTATATTATTATAATTAATTATAATAAATCATTTGCCAAAATTGGGTGCTGGATTGTATACTACTTGTTGTTGACAAAAATACTTAAAGGAGATAAATATGGTAAAAAAATATGTATACCAATTTAAAGAGGGCGATGCCACAATGCGCAACCTTCTGGGTGGAAAAGGTGCCAACCTTGCAGAAATGACCAAAATCGGTCTACCTGTTCCACAAGGCTTCACTGTTTCAACCGAGGCTTGCACCAAATACTATGAGGATGGCCGCAAAATCAACGAGCAAATTCAAGAAGAAATTATGAAAAACATAACTAAACTTGAAAAAGCCACCGGTAAAAAATTTGGCGACAAACAAAACCCATTGTTGGTTTCGGTTCGTTCGGGAGCACGCGCTTCAATGCCAGGCATGATGGATACAATCCTAAACCTTGGCCTAAACGAAGAAGTTGTTGATGTTATTGCCAAAAAATCGGGCAATGCACGCTGGGCATGGGACTGCTATCGCAGATTCATTCAAATGTTCTCTGATGTTGTTATGGAAGTTTCCAAAAAAGAGTTCGAAACTTTGATCGACCAAATGAAACACAAAAAGGGTGTTGAGTTTGACGTTGACCTTACTGCCGACGACCTAAAGAAACTTGCAAACCAATTTAAAGCAAAATACAAAAAAGCTTTGGGAAAAGATTTCCCAACCGATCCAAAAGAACAATTGTTCGAGGCAATCAAAGCTGTTTTCCGCAGCTGGGACAACCCTCGTGCAAACGTTTATCGTATGGACCACGACATTCCATACAGCTGGGGCACTGCTGTTAACGTTCAAATGATGGCCTTTGGAAACATGGGCGATGATTGCGGAACAGGTGTTGCCTTTACCCGCAACCCTGCAACTGGCGAAAAAGGCCTTATGGGTGAGTTCTTGATGAACGCACAAGGCGAAGACGTTGTTGCTGGTGTTCGCACCCCAATGCCAATTTCAAAAATGGCAGAAGTTTTGCCAGACGTCTACAAACAATTCCAAGAAGTTTGCAACATTTTGGAAAACCACTATCGTGATATGCAAGACATGGAGTTTACAATCGAAAAGGGCAAACTCTACATGCTTCAAACCCGAAACGGCAAGCGTACAGCTGCTGCTGCAATCCGCATTGCTTGCGATTTGATCGACGAGGGCATGATCACCGAACAAGAAGCATTGCTTCAAATCGATGCAAAAACTTTGGATATGCTTTTGCACCCAACCTTTGATGCAGTTGCTCTAAAACAAGCCGACAAACACAACATTGTTGGCCGCGGAATTGCTGCTTCGCCTGGCGCTGCTGCAGGAACAATTGTGTTCACTCCAGAAGACGCTGTTGCTGCTGGCAAACAAGGCAAAAAGGTTGTTTTGGTTCGTCTTGAAACCTCGCCAGAAGATATCGAAGGCATGAAATTTGCTCAAGGTATTCTAACTGTTCGTGGCGGACAAACCTCGCACGCTGCTGTTGTTGCTCGTGGCATGGGAACTTGCTGTGTTTCGGGCTGTGGCGACATCAAAATGCACGAAGAAGAAAAATGGTTCGAACTTGGTGGAAAAGTGTTCCACGAGGGCGACGCTCTTTCGCTTGATGGTTCAACAGGAAACATCTATGATATTGCCATCAAAACCGTTCCTGCCGATCCAAACAGCGGATACTTTGGCCGCATCATGAAACTTGCCGACAAATACAAAGCACTTGGTGTTAGAACCAACGCCGATACCCCTGCCGATGCACAACGCGCTGCAGAACTTGGCGCTCAAGGTATTGGTTTGACTAGAACAGAGCATATGTTCTTTGGAGAGGGCCGCATCGACAAATTCCGCGAAATGATTTGTGCCGAAACTCAAGAACAACGCATCAAAGCACTCGATGCTATTGAGCCAATGCAACAAGCCGACTTTGAAGGTCTAATGGAAGCCCTAAAAGGCATGCCTGTTACCATTCGTTTCTTGGATCCACCTCTACACGAGTTTGTTCCAACCGAAGAAAAAGACATCAAAGCTCTTGCAAAATCTCAAGGCAAAACTGTTGAAGAAATCAAATTGTTCTGCGACAGTTTGCACGAATTTAACCCAATGATGGGCCACCGTGGCTGCCGTTTGGCTGTTACCTATCCCGAAATTGCAGTAATGCAAACCAAGGCCATCATCAAAGCTGCTATCAACGTTCAAAAACGTCATCCAAGCTGGAAAGTGGTTCCTGAAATCATGATCCCACTTGTTGGCGAAGTAAAAGAACTTAAATACTGCAAAGATATCGTTGTTAAAACTGCCGACGAAATCATTAAAGCAGCAAAAAGCAAACTAAAATATGAAGTTGGCACAATGATCGAAATTCCTCGTGCAGCACTTCTTGCCGACCAAATTGCCACCGAAGCCGAATTCTTCTGCTTTGGAACAAACGACCTAACCCAAATGACATTTGGTTTCTCGCGTGATGATGCAAGCAAATTCTTGCCATCCTACTACGCAGCAAAAATCTACGAATCTGATCCATTTGCTCGCCTCGACACTTGTGGCGTTGGCAAACTAATGGAAATGGCTGTAAAACTTGGCCACGAAACACGCAAAAACATCCATTGCGGAATTTGTGGAGAGCATGGTGGTGATCCTTCATCCATCGAATTCTGCCACAATATTGGCTTGGACTATGTTTCTTGCTCGCCATTCCGTGTTCCAATTGCACGCCTTGCTGCTGCTCAAGCAAACATCAAAAACCCACGCAAATAATTCACTTATCCCCAGCGAGAAGTCTCGCTGGGGAACAAGTTTTTTTAAAAACTTAAAAATTTTGAGTGTTTTTTGAAGTTTTTTACGAATTAATTATTGATTGCAATAATCAAAAACAAAAATCAACATGAATAGCACACAAATTCCAACATCGTTCATTGAAGAACTAAAACAAAAAAGCGACATAGTTTCGGTAATTTCTCGCTACATTTCGTTGGACCGCAAAGGCAAAACCTTTTGGGGTTTGTGTCCTTTTCATGGTGAAAAAACTCCTTCGTTTGCAGTTAACGAAAACGAACAGTTTTATCACTGCTTTGGCTGCAAAGAAAGTGGCGATGTTTTTTCATTTGTTCAAAAAATGGAAAGCTGCACATTTCAAGAGGCCATTCACATTTTGGCCGATTGGGCAGGAATGAAAGTTCCCGAAGTTAAAACCGAAAAAGACGAGGCCCAAGCAAAACTCAAAAAGGAATGCTTGGCCGCCCTAAAAGATGTTGCCCGCTACTATTTTGAGTGCCTAAACTCTCCAGCCGGCAAAGATGGTCAAGAATACCTAAAACGCCGCGAAGTTCCAACCCAAATTGCACGTGTGTTTGGCTTGGGCTATTGCCCCGATTACACCAGTTCAAAACAACACCTAAACAAACTAGGCTATTCCGACGATGTTTTGCTTTCGGCAGGAATTTTGAAAAAGGGCGAACATGGCCTTTACGACCCGATGGGTCAGCGCTTGGTTTTTCCGGTTCTAAATGTGTATGGCGATGTTGTTGCATTTACCGGCCGAACACTAAAAACAAAGGTGGATTTTGCAAAATATCTAAACACCGCCGAAACTTGTGTTTATAGCAAAGGCCGAAACCTCTATGCCATTAACTTGGTCAAAAAATATCAAAAAAATGGTCAAAAATTTGATTATTTCATTTTGTGCGAAGGCAACATGGATGTTGTGTCGCTTCACAAAGCCGGCTTTGGCATGTCGGTTGCCGGAATGGGCACTGCACTAACAACCGAACAAGCAAAACTTATCAAACGTTTTGTTTCAAAGGTCTACATTTGCTACGATGGCGACACCGCTGGCAAAAAAGCCACTTTGCGCGGACTCGACATTTTAAAAGAGCAGGGGCTTGATGTTTTGGTCATGAGTTTGCCCGAGGGCAAAGACCCCGACGACCTAATCAAACAAGACGGCAAACAGGCATTTGTAAAACTAATCGAAGAGGCATTGCCACTTGTTGAGTATCGCTTGCGAACCTTGGCAACCGATTTTGATATGACCACATTTGACGGCCGCAGCAAATACACAACCGCTGCAATAGAGGTTTTAAAAGAACTTCCTAGCGAGGTCGAACGCGAAGCCTACATTCCACTGGTTCAACAAATTTCGGGTACCAACCGCGACTTTTTGCGCCGCTACCTAAACAGTGAAAAAATAGCCGAAGCAACCGCCGAAATAAAATTCGACGAAAAACAGCAGCCCGAAACCAAAAACAGCCTCTCAAAGGCCGAAATAACGGCTTTGGCGGTGATTTATCACCAAAGTTGTCCACAAAAACTTGCAGAACTTATGTCTCAAATCAAATATTTTAACGAACTTTTTGCAAGTCCACAACTTTTGACCGAAATCATAAACAAAACTCCATCCAACAAACTGCTTGAATTGTTTCCTCAATTTTCCAGCGAGGTGGGAGAGATTGTTGTTAGCGAGTTATCACCAAAACAAAAGCCCGACGAACAGCTAGAGGATTGTGTTAAAGTTTTGCAAAATGAATATTTAACAAAAAAACAACAACAATTAAATGAGAAAATAGCCCAAACGCCCGACCGCGAAGAACGACAAAAATTACTCTTTGAATTGAGCCAAATAACAAAGGAGCGAAATTTAAATAAAAGATGAAAAAAGAAAAAATAGAACTTGAGGTTAACAAACTTATTGAATCGGCAAAGAAAACCGGAATGATCACTGTTGATGAAGTTTCGGAACGCTTTGCAAAACTTTCGGCCGAAGAAATTGAGTCCATTTTGGACACAATCCGCGATGCCGGAATAAAACTCATCGAAACAAACATTGTTGAAAACAACGAAGAACTTGAAAAACTTATGAACCAAGTTAACGTTGACGACCCAGTAAAAATGTATCTTAAGGACATAGGAAAAGTTCCTTTGCTTTCGCCCGAAGAAGAGATTGAACTGGCCATTCGCATGGAAAACGGCGACGAGGACGCCCGCAAAATGCTTTCGGAGGCAAACCTTCGCTTGGTTGTTTCGATTGCAAAACGCCATGTTGGCCGTGGCCTTCAGTTTTTGGACCTAATCCAAGAGGGCAACTTGGGACTTTTGAAGGCTGTTGAAAAGTTTGACCACACAAAGGGCTTTAGGTTTTCCACCTATGCCACTTGGTGGATTCGCCAAGCCATAACCCGTGCAATTGCCGACTATGCTCGCACAATTCGTATTCCGGTTCACATGGTTGAAACCATCAACAAATTGGGCAAAGTGTCTCGCGCCCTCACACAAGTTTTGGGCCGCGAACCAACAACTGCCGAAATTGCAAAAGAAATGGGCATAACCGAAGACAAAGTTCGTGAAATTCAAAAAATTGCCCAAGACACCGTTTCGCTTGAGACCCCTGTTGGCGAAGAGGAAGATTCTGACCTTGGAAGCTTTTTGAAAGACGAAACAATCATGAGCCCCGAAGAGTCGGCAACAGTTGTAATGCTAAAAGAGCAGTTGCTTGAAGTTTTGGGAACATTGACCCCGCGTGAACAAAAAGTTATCATGCTTCGCTATGGCATTGAAGACGGCCATCCAAAAACCCTCGAAGAGGTTGGAAAAGAGTTCAACGTAACACGTGAGCGTATTCGTCAGATCGAGGCAAAAGCGCTCAAAAAATTGCGTCATCCATCGCGCAGCAAAAAACTAAAAGATTTTATGGATTAATTGGGAGAGAACAATGAAAGACATTTTGATTTATCAAGACCTTGACCTAAAAATCAAGAAAATTGAAAACGACATTTTGGAAAGCGATTCCAGAAAAAACGCCACCGAAATGCAAAACCATCTGCGTGCTTTGCAAGAAAAGTTGGCAAAACTCGAGCAACAAGCGCAAAACCTCAACCAAAAATACGAAAAAGTTGAGGCAGGAATGGCCGAGGCCTCCAAAAAGTTTGAACAAAAAAACAGAAACAGCCAACAAAGTTGTTGGCCCCGACGCCGAAGCACTTGCCGAAACTGCAAAAACAATGCAAAATATTTTGCAGACCTACGACCGTGAAGCCTCTTCGCTGGGCAGAATTGCCGAAGAAATTTCGCGCGAACTTGAGTCGGTAATGAAAAATGCAAAAACCGCAAAGAAAAATTTGTTGTTCTATCGCGAACAATACGACAAACTGCGCGCTTCAAAAGAAACCGAACTGCAAGAACTAAAAAAACAACTAAAAGCAAAAGAAGCAACAGTCGACAAAAAACTTTTGTCCAAATATCTGTCAAAACAAACCGGACGCAACACCCGTATTTTTGTTCCACTCGAAAATGGTCGTTGTGGCGGCTGCAAAATGGAAATTGCCCAAAGCGGCCTTGCAAAAATCGCAAAAGACAAATTTATGGAATGTGAAAACTGCGGAAGAATAATCTACATAGACTAGGAAAAAACGTGATCGAATTCAAAAGCACAAAAACTGCACAAGTAAAATTGCTAAAAACAGCAACCGAAAACAAAGAATATTGGAAGGCCTTGCGCCTTCTTAATTCTATATTGCAAGAAAAACCCAACACCTACTTTTTTTGCTTGGGCACCGAACTTGTAAAAAATTTGCCCAACTATGCCGATCCATTGGACTATGTTTTTCCATTGCTTGTGTCAAACGACATAAACAACTTTTTCTTGGGCTGCCAAGTGCTTATTGCCTATTTCTATGGCCTTGACGACGACAAATGCAAATTCTATCAAGACCTTTTGCTAAAAACTTTCAATCAAACCAAAACCGAATACGATATTGGCGTTTTGGAACAAATTATTGGTGTGCCATTCATGAAACCCCAATTCAGTTTTGTTGAAAAGACCTATGCCGACCAAGAACCGCTCGACGAAATGGACAAAGCGCTGGCAATGGGCGAACCCGAACGCATTATTCAAATCTATCAAACCACTCATTTTGAAGACGAGTCAATGCCAATGGCAAACAAATTGGTTGCCGAGGCATATTTGCTAAAAAAAGACTACAAAATTGCCGATACCTACCTCAAAAAAATTCCAACCGAGCAAAAAGACGCCTATTTTTTGGCACTTTTAACTCGCATGAATTTTGAACAAAAAAACGAATCCTACAAAACCAGCCTAAAGCAACTTTTGGACACACCAATAGATTGCCGCGAAACACTGATTTTTGTTGTTGAAACCTTGCTAACTTGCAAACAGTCCGCCGAGGCAGTAAAAATGATACAAAAATACCTAAACGAGTATCAATATTTCTATCCAATTCAGTTTGCTTTGGGGCTTTCGGCCTATCAGTGCGGAAACATTGCACTTGCAAAAGAATCCTTCAATAAATGCTACTTGTTAAACCCAAAACAAATTCCGGCTCGCGAGTTGTATTTGTGCTTGGAAGAGGGCATTGCATTGCCCAAAAACATCTCAATTCATGATAGTTTTCCCGAGGCAATAGTAAAACGAATTGAAACTCGAATTAATTCTGTTTTGACGGCACCAAAAGAAGAGTTTGAAAAAATGTCAACCGGCCGAATTTTGCAAGCGCTCTACTCACTTGAACTTTTGGAAAATCAACAAGTTGTTGAACGAATGCTAATGCGCTGCCTAAACCATCAAAATGGTGTTGATGCAGTAAAAATTTTGCTGCTTTCTTCTTCAACCTCAAAATGGCTAAAGCAAATTTGCATTCAAATGATGTTGTTTTTTGGTGCAAACGACATTGAAATTTCATTTGTGGACAACGGATATATAAACCAACTAAAATTGGTTTTGCCCTCAACAATCGCCAATGAATTTGAAGTTGGCCAAACCGGATTTGTTGAAGAGGAACTTGCAACAAGTTTGTTTTTGCACGCCTATGGCCGAGCCTTTTCGTTGCTGGCATTTTTGACCTCAAATTTTGAAAAACGCCTACAAGAAGTTGCAAACCATTGCGTTAGTGGCATGATATCTTTTATATCAAAACAAAAACGCAAAAAAATAAGTGAAAAAACAATTATTTGTGCGCTTCTATACGCCACTTGCAGCGACAACTTGCCTTGCGAACTAAAAACAAAATGTGCACACGTAAGCAAATATTCGACCCTAACAAATGCTGCTGCCGAGTGCGAAATTCAAACCCAAGAACTGCAAGATTTTATTAAAGAAACATTTTAGTTTTCAATCCAGCCAAATTTGGTATAATAAAAGAAGGAGAAATTATGGACAAACTTGTTTTGATTGATGGAAACAGCATATTTTATAGGGCATTTTATGCTTTGCCACTATTAAGTTCGCCACATGGCTATTCAAACGCTGTGTATGGCTTTGCAAACATTTTGATTAAGTCAATCGAAACACTAAATCCAACCCATGTTGCGGTGGCTTTTGATGTTTCAAAACACACTTTTCGCAACGAAATCTATGCCGACTACAAGGCCACTCGCAACCCCATGCCCGAAGAACTTCGCAGCCAAATCCCAACCCTAAAAGAAATGCTCTCAAAAATGAACATTGCCTACTACGAAAAAGAGGGGATTGAGGGCGACGACATTTTGGGCACAATTGCACATCGCTACAACATTCCAGTTGTGATTGTAACGGGAGACCGCGACTGCTTTCAACTTGTAGACAACACAACAACCATTTGCCGCACCCTAAAGGGTGTTACCGAAGTAAAAATGATGGACGAGGCCGTCCTAAAAGAAGACTATGGCGTTTCGCCCGCTCAAATAATCGAACTAAAAGCGCTTGCTGGCGACTCGTCGGACAACATTCCAGGTGTGCCAGGTATAGGTGAAAAAACAGCCCTAACACTTCTTCAAAAATACGATAATATCGATAATATCTATCAAAACATAAACGAAATCACAGGCAAACTCAAAGAAAAACTCGAAAACGGCCGCCAACTTGCGTTTGTGTCAAAACAACTTGCCACAATAAACTGCAATATTGATATTCAAACCGATTTAAACGACATGGTTTTGCACTTTCCGTTTGATGAAAGCGTGCACCAATTTTTTGAAAAATATCAAATGCGCACCTTCCTAAAGCGCAACGATTTGTGGAGCAATAACGCAAAAGAAGTTTTGCAGTCAAAACAAAACAAATGCAAAGAATTCGAAGCAAAATCAATCGACGAACTAAAAGAATTTGCCACCGAGTGCTATGGCGAGGGCACCTGCGGATTGTTTTTGGACTACAAAAACTCAACGATTCAAATTGCTTCGCCAAAAACAAATTGCACCTATCATTTTCACAACGACCTAATTTCATCCGACATTTCCGACGTTGCTTTGGCCATAAAACCACTTGTTTCGTCGTCGGCTGTGCTAAAAGTGTTTTTTGATGCAAAACAAACAATGCACCAAATGGCCGAGCATAACATAGAAATAAAAATGCCATTTTTTGATGTTTCCATTGCAAGGCATTTGCTGGATGGCTCCACTGTCAAAAATTTTGAAGACATAATGGTGGATTTAAACCTCAACTCAAAAACAGTTGCACATTCACTAATCGAAGCCTCCAAAATTTTGGATTCAAAAATGCAGGAGCAGGGCGTTAAGGAACTATATCAAACGCTGGAATTACCACTTATTGGCGTGTTGTTTGATATGGAACAAACCGGATTTTCGGTTGACACAAAAACTTTTGCCAACCTAAAAGAAAAATACACTGCCGAAGCTGCCGAACTAAAAAAACAAATAACCGAAATGGTGGGCGAGTTCAACCTAAATTCACCAAAACAACTTTCCGAAATTCTTTTTGACAAATTGGGCTTGCCTCACAACAAAAAGAAAAGCACCGGAGTGGATGAACTTGAATTTGTTAAAGAATTTCATCCAGTGGTGCCACTTATTTTGCGCTATCGCAAAGTAAGTAAATTTTTGTCGAACTACATTGACGGACTTCAAAAACATATCGACAAAAACGGCAAAATCCACACCGTTTTCAAACAAACTATCACAGGCACCGGCCAACTTTCGTCAACCGAGCCCAATTTGCAAAACATTCCAATTCGCAGCGACGAATCCCGCGAAATACGCAGCATGTTTGTGGCCTCAAGCCCCAATAATGTGCTGGTTGATGCCGACTATTCTCAAATCGAACTTCGACTTTTGGCGCACATGTCGCAAGAACCAAACCTAATCGAAGCCTTCAAAAAAGATGTGGATATTCACACCCAAACCGCTGCAAACATCTTCAATGTTCCCACCGAAATGGTAACAAGCCAAATGCGCCGC
>SAMEA104315437__coassemble_770_pt1 | contig 13438 bp, 14 predicted proteins | sample SAMEA104315437__metabat2_high_PE_028 | metagenome-assembled genome bin SAMEA104315437 (sample SAMEA104315437) | gut metagenome | biome: Monkey gut; feature: monkey-associated habitat; material: faeces | place: China | collected 2013 | reverse complement strand
GTCAATATAAAGAGGGTATTCGGTAATGTGGGTAGAGAGTGCAAAAAAGTCCGAAATCTCTTTTGGAATTTCGCCGCCCAAAAGTTCTTTGTTTTCGGGGTATTGTTTGATCATTTCCAAAACATTTGCGTGGGCATATTCGCGCTTTGGATTCCAAGGGTAGTCTTTGTCAAACTTAAGGCCCAGGTCTGTCATTTTTCCAATCAAAATGTTTCTAATTCGGGTTTGGCGCGATGGCAACGAGCCGTAATATTGCCTAACCCATCTGTTAAGTTCATAAACATCAAAGCCATAGCCCAAAATCTGAAAAACAATACCTTCGTGATAAACGTCAATTTCAACACCGGGCACAACTTTTCCGCTGAAATAGCGCGAGGTGTCAATGTTGTCAAGCAAAACATGTGCCAAAACCGAGTTGTTGTCGCAAATAGATATTGTTTTAAGCCCCTTTCGCTCCGAACGCGCCAAAATGCGTTCAACCGACCATTTTCCATAAAGCGACAAGTTTGAATGAATGTGAAGATCTACGCCCATAAAACCTCTCCCAAATGTGTTTTTGATAATGTTTCAATTAAATTTTAACACACAAACACACTTCTGGCAAGTTTTTTAAAAATTCTGCTGACACACCTTCAAAAACTCATACACACCCGAAATACCCTTGTTTGGATACAACCCAGCATCGCGGTTTATCGACCAAAACGACAGCAGTCCCAATCCCACTTCCTTTGCAAATTTTGAAAAAACATCCATGTTGTCCAGCGTAAAGGTTGGGTAGGAACTTGATTCAAAACCAATGGCAACCGTTGCACCCATCATTGCATAAAGTTCACTATCTTTTTTGTTTTGGCCGCGCTCGCGCAGTATGGCGGCCAATTGGTCCTTTGCGTTTTTAATGGCCCTAATAGACGCATATGCATAGTCTTCATTTGGTAGTGTTCCGCCGCCATAACACATGGTCATTGAGTTAATACAAACCAGTTTAACACCCTCGTCCAAATAGGCCTCAATCAAAGCCAACTGCTTTTCTTCCCAGCCATAGGGCATAATGGGAATGGTAAGCGACACTTCAACACTCGTTTTGTCCTGAAGTTTTTTAATGGCTTTTGCGTTTGCAGCGGCGTGCGATGGGTCTTGGTTTGAGGTTTCAATATCAAGGTCAATTCGGGCCAAACTGTAGGTGTCAACCACATCCATATACATATTATAAAGCGCGTCAACATTTTGAGTGCATGTCCAAGGACTAACTCCCGATTGTCCGCCAAACGACACAACAATTTCGCCGCCTTTGGCCCTAAAGTCGGCAATCGACTTTTTTATTCCCTCATATTGATAGTGGTCGTTGCCTTTTTCGCTCATAATATAATATCCGCCCCAACACCACCTAATAGAGCCGTCGGCGTTCAAATACTTTTCTTGGTCGGGATTAATAAACCCCAAATGAAAAACCTCAATTCCCGTTTCGTCCGAAACCTTGGCAAGGTCAATAACGCCATTGTTGGAATATTCGCTTGAGGTGTCGGTCCAAAGGGTCATGTTTGCAAAAGGCGACAGCAAACTCTTTTCCTCATGAAATATTTGCTGCTGTTTTTTTATTTTGGTTTTGTTTTTGTTGCCCACCAAAGTAACCGGCAAAACAATTGCCAGCACCACAGAAACAAAAAGCACCGATGCCACCGAAATAGCCAGTGCTTTGTGGGTTCCAATCCAATATTTAAATTTGTTCCAAAAACTAAAAAAATTGCTCATAACATTATTTTGTTACAAGCAATTCAAATTATGCATCAAAACAGGTCGTCATCGTCGATTTCTTGGTCTTCGTCATCGTCGGTGTCATCGTCGTCTTTATCGGGACCATCAAAGTCAAAATCGTCATCATCGTCGGTTTCTTCAAAATGGTCAACTTCCTCTTCTTCCTCGTCGTCATCGTCATAGTCTTCCGATTCTGCCAATTCCGAAAGCGACAAAACTTCAACATCGTCGTCTTGGTTTTCTTCCGAACTTTTGGTTTCCCAATCGGGTTCGGTTGGCTGCTCATCGCGATCAACGTCCTCCAAAGTGGCACCTTTTTTGGCGCACTCATCACAAATAGTTTGGTCGGGGCTAATAAAGTTTGTTCCACAAATAGGGCACAACTCCAAGTCCTCATCTTCATTTTGCACGGCAATAAGTCGCAACTCGCCCTTGCAAACATCACAATACTTTTCGCCTTCTTTCATATAGTTAAGTTCGCATCTTGGGCATTTAACATATTTAGCCATAACAAGCACCTCTTATATCTTGCTTTTTTGTATTATATGCATTCGATATAGTGTGGTCAACTATTTATCAAAAAATAATAAAAAATTTTTAAATCACGCTTCAAGCAGCATTTTGTCGGCAACCAAAGCGATGAATTCACCATTTGTTGGCTTTTCATTAACGCCATAGATGTCGATTCCAAAAATAGAATTAATGCGCTCAATTTTTCCACGCGTCCAAGCCACTTCAATTGCGTGCCTAATTGCACGTTCAACTTTGCTTGCCGATGTTTCATAGCGCTCGGCAATGGATGGATACAATTTTTTGGTAATGGAGTTGATAATCGCAGGGTTTTCAACCGCCATTTTAACAGCGTCTCTCAAAAAATAATAGCCCTTAATGTGCGCAGGAATGCCAACAGTAATAAATATATTGGTTATTTTTTCGTCCAAAACCTTTTGAGGTGAAACCTTTTCGGATGCTGCTGGCCTCAAAATTTCCTCCAAACGCTCTTCAATGGTTTTTGGGTTCGATGGCTTAAGCAAATAATAGTCCACACCCAAATTCAACGCTTTTTGCACAAACGCGTTGGACGAAAGGGCACTATAAACCAAAAATTTTGGTCGATTTGGCAAATTTTTGCACTCTTCCAAAATGTCAAAACCATCTTTTCCCGACAAAACCAAATCCAAAACAACCGCGTCGGGTTTTTCGGTTTCAATTTTCTTAACAACATCAAGGCCATTTCCCAGTGCAACAACCACAAAGTTGTGCGTGCCTGTCAAATAATCACAAAGTTCTGTTCTTGTGTCGTTGTCTTCATCTGCAATCAAAATCTTGTATTTGTCCATGTCTGTTCTCCTTTTGCCCAATCTTAACACAAGCCAATCGGCAAATCTTAATCAAAAACAAACATAATTTGTCATAAAATGTCGTAAAATGAAAAAATCAAAGCCAAATTCGACATCTTTCAAAAATTTATCAAAAAACTCGCAAAAAAAGAACAAGGCCAAAACCTTGTTCTTTCTTTTTTTCATTCAACTTAATTTCTTTCTGAATTGTTCAAATATCTAACAACATAGCCTTCTTTTAGAACTTTAAGTTGTTCTTCGGCAGCTTCTCCTGCAGCTTTTTGATTTTTGCCGCAGTTGATTTGCATCGAGTAAAAGCGTGTGATGTATCCAAGGATAGCATCAGAAGGAACTACTTCGCCGTTCACAACTTTAAAAGACTCCTCGCTCAAAATTAAATCGCATGGACTAAAATTATTTTGCATTTTCAAACTCTCCTTTACAAAGCACATTATACCATATCAAAATGCAGTTTTCAAGACCCAATTTTCAAAAAAAGCAACAAAAAAACCGCAATTTTGCGGTTTTTAATTGTTAAAATGTTGTCAAAACAACTACACGCGCTCCATAGCCGACAAGTCGCCAATAAACATTTCATCCAAATAAGCTTGGTTTGTAACGCACAAATAAAAAATCCAGTCGCCCGACAAATCAATCCATTCTGCATTTTCGATTGAGTGATCCCTAACCTTAAACTCGGTGTCCGAAACAATCAAGTCATACGGAAAACTGTGATCAAGAAACAAGCAAACTTGGCTAACATCGTCTTCAAAATCTTCTGCAGTTGCAATTTTAAAAATGCCGTTTTTGTCCCAAATTTGTCGATGCCATTTGTTTTGAATTCCAACAGTGGTCAATTTGTTGTCAATAAAATATTTAACATCATCATAAGTGTAGAATTTAGCCATCTTTTTTACCTCACTCCCCACATTATAAGCCACAAACTCCACTTTGTCAATACACTAATTTTCGATTTCGCCAATGCTTGCGGCCTCAATTTGATTTTGGAGTTGTTTTTTCTTGCCCTGCGGATAATATCTCTTTTCAAAAAATAGCAGCCCAACCAAAACCGAAGTATAAAACAACGAAGCAACCACCAAAAACGCCTTGTAAACAATTTTGTTTTTCATAAAGCTAACGCCCAACATAATTCCAAATGTCAAAATTCTTGCAACAGTAATCGACCATTCCACCATGGTTTGGTGCTCGGCAATTTCGCTGTAGAGCCCAGCCTCTTTAACGTCGCCATTTCTAAAAACATCAAAAAATGTTTTGTAAATAATGGAACTAATTCCCATCAAAATATTAAAAACAATAACCGTTGCAACGCATGGATACGAAACAAAGCAAACGCTTGCAACAACAGGCAAAATTGCAACAACAACATACATATATGTGCGCTTTCCGGGCTTGGTAAATTTGTTAACAAGCAAAATTTCAATCATTGCCACAAAACTAATCAAACTGGTCAGCCAGCCCAACGAAAGGTTTGAGTTAAATTCAAACATAATGCTAATGTTCAAAAGGGCAGTAACACAAGTGTTGCAACCATAAACAAAACTCAAAATATACATATATTTCATTTTTTGAGCCAGTTGCGGCTGCATTTTTATTTTTGCAAAATAATTTTTCAAACTAAAGTTGCTGCCTTCGGGCTTTTTGGCTCTAACAAAAAACGAAACCAAAACAGCACTCGCAGCCACCACCGAAACATACAGCGCCACTTGCGAATAGGTGGAAACATCAATCAACGCACCCAAAGTTATTGGTGTAATAATTTCAATAAACTTTGTGGCAGCCATCAAATAGGTTGCAAATTTGTTCATTGAGTTGCGGCTTACCATCTCTTGTTTCAAAACATTGTAACTTGCATAGTAGCAAGACTCCGAAAGTCCGTAGGCCACACCAGCCACATACAACATTTTCGACAACGCTCTGCCAAAAAATATCATAATAATAACAACTGCCAGCCTCAAAACAATGCCCAGCCGATAAAACCACACTCGGTCGGTTCGGTCAACCACAAGACTAAACAAATAGTAGAAAACAAAAAATGTTACATAAACAATAATATTGTACAATGCAACATTAAAAACATAATTAAAAATATCACTCGAAAAACTAAAAATATAGGCCGTAAAAAAGGTGGAAATAAAAACCGATGGAATTCCGCACAACAAATGACAGGCAAACAAACATCTGCTCGAAACCTTGTCTTTTTTCAAATTATTAAAGTCATATGTAAAAGCCATAGCAAGTGCATTATAACACAAAAAATAAATCCAACAAAAATTTTGTCGGATTTATTAAAATTATTTCAACAATTTGTTGTATATGTCATCGTAATTAAAATTTTGACTCAAATCAACTTTGTCGCTTTCTGCGCCCACAAAGTGCGAAACAATTGGCTGCAACTCAATCAAAACCTCTTGTTCATAACCCTTCATTTGCCCGTCACTTTGTTTGTCAAGCGCCTGCTTGGTTCTAGATAGCGACCAAGCCACAAAATCGGCAATCTGAAGTGGCAAAATATTTTTTGAACTTTCAAAACTAATAGGAATATTTTCGCCCGAAAGTTCAAAGTCAATGGCACTGCCGCTGGGTTTTATACCCTCATCACAAAAAACAGCCACAATTTTGTTGTTTGGGTCTTTTGCTTTGATATATTGATTGGCCTTCAGCAACAACATAATCAGTCCATAGGCCTCATATTTTTCAAGGTCATGCGCCTTTTCAAGCCCAATGTTGTTCAAAACAATGTCAAAAACGCGGCAAAAACCAGCATTTTTGTCCAAAAAGTCTTTGTTTATGGTCTGAACAAAAAGGTCCAAGTCATATTGGTCAACAATTTCGGCAAAAACAGCAATCATCGACAGCGTGTCGTCAAGGTCAATTCCCTCAAACGCCTTTTTTCGGTTGTAAATGTCGGTAAAATGAAACTCGTCGGCGCCATAAAGTTCCTTAAGGTCATCAAGCTGAAAGTTTAGGTCTCCCACAACATTTTCAATTTCATTTGTCGAAATCAAACATCCCGCCATCGAAACAATTTCGTTGTTCAAAATGTTGGACTTTTTGTTTTTGTTAAAATTTGTGTCATCAACAAACAATAAATATTCCATATTTCTCTCCAAAAAAATATTAACACAAAAATGTAACTTTTTCAATACCCAAAAACCAAAAATAGGGCAGTTATTTAACAAAATCAATAAATTTTATCTCATAAGTGGTGCGAAATTTGGCAGCAACAAGCCCCAAAAATGTGTTCAATTTTTTGCCAAAATAGTCGTTCAAAAAGTACTCGCGTGAAAACTTTTTGTTAACAAAAACTTCCAAAACAAGCACATTGTTGCAAAACTTTAGAGTGTTTCTTTCAATACCCAAAAAGGTTTGGTTTACCTCGTGCCCAGGAATGTGTCGGTTATAACGGGTTTTGCAAAAGTCCAACTTGTCGGCAATACACAAACACATCGACACCAAATCGTCAAGGTCGCATTCCCTTTTTCCGCCATGATTGGCAATGGCGCTGCAAATAATATCAATATCTTTTGGGTCAAAATTGTTTTCGGTCAAAAATTTGCGTGCACAAATCGCACCATTTTTTGCGTGCTCCTCACGCCCCTCCAAATATCCAATGTCGTGCAAAACACAAGCCACATAAAGCAACCGCCTTTGATTGTTGTCAAGATCAAATAAATTGGCCAATTTTTTCGCTTGCGCTACAACATGATTAACGTGCAAAAAACTGTGATTAACCGAAAAATCTTTTTTTAGTTCCGCAATCGTGCTGTAAGTGTTTTTGTAAAATTGAGTTTTTTGAATGTCTCTGTAGTTCATGCGCCCCTCAACAAAAATAAAATTTCCTATCAATATTTATTTCTAATTCTATCGCATAACACCTGTTTTTGCAACACAAAAGGCGCCTTTTGGGCGCCTTTTGCCAACTTAACACTCATTAACCAATTCTACAAAGAGTAAATCAATTCAATGTAGTTTTCGGGGCTGTAGTAAACTTTCATGTAAAGTTTTTTGTGATTTTTCGACAAGCAGCATTCACATTGGTCGTCCGACTCTTGTGCAATGGTGCAGTCTGGATCTTCCCAAAATGTTACGGTGTTGTCTTTTTCGATTTTATAGTAGGTTTTTGATTCGCTTTCATTGCTTTCATTACTTTCATCACCCTCGATGTCGACAAAAGTGGTTCTAAATGTGCCATCTTCTCCAAACACAAAAACTGTTAACGAATACATGTTTTTAATCTCTTCCTCAGTTATTTCGCTAAAAGCTTCATTTTTTACTTCTTCGCTTTTGAAATGAAGTTAAAGTTTTGAAAACCTAAAAGTTTTACCTTTCACGTCTACGGGTTTTGACGATTGGCAGCCGATTGTTTTGTTGCTTTTGCACAAAGAAAACGCTCAAAACAAATATTCCCACAACAAAAAAAGCCACCCCGAATTGGGATGGCTTTTCGATGGCGGAGAGGGCGGGATTCGAACTGTTTTTGTTGCGCTTGCTCCAACCCCGCAAGCGCCCCATAGCCCGCCTAAAACCTCAAAAATCACCAATCTGTTTCGCAAATGGAACCGCGCATAGGCCACCCTTATGCGGAACCCATTTGCTTTGCATCTTGGCACTTTTTGCGCTTTTATACTGCTGCGCGTTTTCGCAACATACAATCACCAACACACCATCTTTCGTGCCCGAAAACACATCTTTTGTTCGAACCCCGCACCACAAAAAAGCCACCCCGAATTGGGATGGCTTTTTGATGGCGGAGAGGGCGGGATTCGAACCCGCGGTGGCTGTTACACCACACACCCTTTCCAGGGGTGCACCATAGACCACTCAGACACCTCTCCAAAGTCCAAGGCTTATTATATGAGCCCAAAAACTCTTTGTCAATCTTTTTTAAAATAATGTATAAACCATATAATTTTGGCAACAATTTGTTTGGTGGCAATTTGCAATGCAAAATGCTTTTAAAGGCGCAAAACTTTGCCAAACCACTATTCAAACAAATCTTTGCACGGCGGGGCAGACCCACCACAACTTGCAGAACTATTGGCCAAATCGGCAAAGCAGAGCCAGTGCAAATTGTGGGCAAAACAACTCAAACCACCGGTTAAACCAGCTCAATTGGCGCACAAAACCGTCCCAAACGCCAAATTTTACGGGGTTTAGGCACCAAAAATGCAAAAAATGGCCTAAAATTGTTTGACTTTAATTTTTTTTGCCAGTTATAATATTGGTAACAAAGCGCAGAACGCTTTAAATACAAGGGGGATTTCTCATGAACAAAACAGAATTTATCAAAGCAATCGCCGCTAAAGCAGGCACAAGTGCAAAAGCTGCTGGCGAATTCTACAACGCATATGTAGAAGTACTAGCTGAAGCACTAAAGAAAGGAGACAAAGTTACTCTAGTTGGCTTTGGAACCTACGAAGCTAAAAAGGTTGCTGCTCACACAGCTATCAACCCAATGACAAAAGCTAAAGTTAAAGTTCCAGCAACTGTAAAACCAGCTCTAAAATTTGGCAAGGCTTTCAAAGAAGCAATTGCAAAATAATTCTGAAAGAAAAAACCACGCCGAGCGGCGTGGTTTTTTTGTTTTTTAACCTTTTTTGTTTTGAACGAAAAAACAAATGAGTTATAATTTGTCTGAGGAGACAGCAATGCCAACAAAAAAGAAAGAACAAGAAATTTCGGTGGTACCAATTGAAATACCTCAAACCAAGGCCGAAACAAAGCCAACCAAACGCACCGCTCCACAAGTTGTGCTTGAGGCAATAAATCTGCGCAAAGAGTTTGATGTTGGTGGCCGAAAAATCCCGGTAATAAACGGCGTTAACTGCAAATTTGTTGAAGGCGAATTTGTTTCGATCATGGGCCCAAGCGGAAGTGGAAAAAGCACCCTTCTGTATCTTTTGTCTGGAATCGAAACGCTTACCAGCGGACAAATAAATATTTTGGGCAAAGACCTATCAAAAATGAAAGCGAGCGAACTTGCAAAAATGCGCGCGCACGATATTTCATTTGTATTTCAGTCCTACAACCTTATCAACCATTTCACCGTATACGAAAATGTTATAACACCACTGCTTATTGGCAAACAAAAGGTCGACGAAGAACGTGTTGACCAAATTTTGATGAGCGTTGGAATGTACGATTTCAAAAACACAACCGTAAATGTTTTGTCGGGTGGTGAGCAACAACGTGTTGCAATTGCTCGTGCACTTGTTACCAACCCCAAAATCATTTTTGCCGACGAAGCAACTGGCAACCTTGACAGCAAGTCGATGGTTGAGGTAATGAACATTTTCCGTCGCATTGCAAACCAACAAAAAATAACCATAATTCAAGTTACTCACTCGGAGCGTTGCGCTCAATTTTCTGATCGAGTAATCAACCTATTGGATGGACGCGTTCGCAATGTGGCCTCCATCAAAAAATTCCTCTAAAAACGGAGAAAAACGTGAGTTTTATATCAAAATACACATGGAGCAACATAAAAGCGAACAAACTTCGAGCAATACTGCTAATCTGCTGTATTGCTTTTGCAAGTATGCTTTTTTTCTTGTCGTTGGTTTTTCCAATGTACCTAACCAACTACCACGAAGAATCCATGCGTTCCTATTTTGGTTCAAGTGATATATATGTTCAGGCAACCGATTCGTCGATTGCAAGTTTGGACGACATTCCCGAGTCGGTCAAGAAAAATCTAGACTATGCCTATGGCTTTTTGTGCCTGCCAACCACAAAGTTTTCAATGGTAACCGAAAAGGACGAGCCAATAACCTACATTGCTGCAGACATTGAAGATGTTCAAGACTTTAACCCAGTAAAGGTAAAAAAAGGCACGCTCGAAAACTTTAGCGGCAAAAAAATGATTATAACCGAATCAATTGCCAAAAAATTTGGCTACAAACTAAACGACAAAGTTCGTATTCGTGCCTACGGCATAAGCGAATTGTTTGAGGTTTCGGCAATTGTTTCAAACGACGGTCTTTTGTCGGAAGACAACGAGTCCAACGGCCCAATTTGCTTACTGTCCAAAGATGGCGTTTTGGGCGCAGTAAAAAAATTGCTGGACAGTTTGGGCGAAAATTCCGACTACACCGAAGAACAACTTTCACGCTGCTTCAACATGGCAGTTTTCAAAGTGAAAGAAGGTTCAAACGTTAGTTCTCGCGCTCTTGCCGACGAACTTGCAGGTGTGTTTTCAAAATTCAGAGTTGAAGAAACCGTAAACAACGTTATTCTTCAACAAGCAGTGTCAATGCTAAAAACACCATTTATTGCTTGCATATATTTGGTTTGCGGCTTTTGCGCACTTATCATCTATCTAACTTGCAAACTAACATTTTCCGAGCGTGTTCGCCAGTTTGCTGTTCTAAAATCCATGGGCGCATCCACCGCTTCGCTGTTTGGCTCACTGCTGCTTGAAAGCGCGTTCTACGGCATTATTGGTGGCGCAATCGCAGTGGTGTTTGGGTTGCTGCAGGTGTATTTGCTGCCAGTCATTGCCCCCAACATGACCTACATAACCCCAGCACTTTGGTATCAATATTTGGGCGCCGTTGGCTTTGGCGTTGGTATTGCAATTGCAAGTTCATTTGTTCAGGCCCTAAAAAATGCCCGCAAAAGCATCAAACAAACAATGCTATACAAAGAGCGTTTCACAAAACAAAAATTGTCAACCTCAATTGTTGGCCTTTCGGTTTTTGTGTTGTTTGGAATACTAATGATTGCAACACACAAATCAATGGTAAAAGTTGTTTCAATCCCATTCTTCCTAATGACTCTAGCCGGACTAATTGTTGCTTTGCCATTTATTTTATCGGGAGTGTTCTGGCTTTTCCGCAAAATCTTCCGCAAACCATCCTTTGAAGCACTATACCTCAAAAACACTCTGCCATCCAAAAACCTTTCGGTGGCAAACAGACTGCTGTTTTTTGGAATGTTTTTGGTGTTCATGTTCTCAACCCTAATCACATCACTTCAAATTCTTGCATATTCGGGATATGATTATCCTTTCAAAATTTCGGTTTCGCAGGTTTCACCAGAAGCTCTTGGTGCCGATGGTCTTGAACAACTTCGCAACGCAAAGGGTGTTGAAGACATTTGGACCGGAACCAACATCGAAAAAAGTTACATTCTTCAAACAAAAGGATATTTGTCCGATTTGTATGGATTTGAAAACGATATAATCCAAAAATACTATTTCAAAGAGGGCTTGGTAATCGACTATATCGGCAGCAAAGACGGCCTAAAACCGGGCGAAATTTTGTTAAACAAACTCTATCGCAACACAAAAGGCTTTAGAGTTGGCCAAAAATTCAGCATAAATATTGGCGCCAGCGATGTAACAACAATGGAGTTCAAAATCGTTGGATTTATCGACAATCTCGCCAAGTGGGGTAACATGGGCATTTGCTTGCAATCCGACCTTGCCGAACTTGATTTTGTTGATCGGTACACCAACCTGTTTATTCGACCACAAGAAGGCTATTCTGCCGCCGACGTAATATCAGAATGTCGCAAAACAAGCCTCTTCCAAGGCACCGGCGAAGACCCCGACCAAGACACAGCAGCAATGCTTATGATCTTTTCAAACATCGAGCGCACACGCGATATATATATGAACCAAATGGAGGCTCCATTTGCCATCCTAAAGACCTATGCGGCTTTGGTGTTAACATTAAGTTTGCTCTGCGTGTTTATTGGCTACATTTTGTATCTTCGCGAGTCAACCGAATATCACAAAACTCTGTTTGCATTGGGCATGAGCCCCGGCCGATTCCAAGGCCTAATTGTGTTGCAATCGGTGTTCATGACAGTTGTGTCAATGCTATGCGCTTTTGCAATGTCGGCGCTTTTGTATATGAACTTTGAAAACATTTTCAACTCACTGGGCACATTGTTCTACACCAAAGTAAACTACTTTGAGTTTGGAATGTACGCAATTGGAATGTTTGCCGGAACAACCCTAATGGCGGTCGGTTTGGGTGGATTCTTCCGCCGCGACCTAGCCAAGGGTGACAAACGATTGTTTGGCTAAAATCAAAACCTCCACAAACCGTGGAGGTTTTTGTTTTTCTTGCGTTTTGCCCGCAAAACCATGCAGGGCAAATTTAACAAACTTCCAAAAAAGTGTTGACTTTTTAATTGGGGTTGGTTATAATCGCAAATGCATACATATTTAGGGGAGATCAGTCATGAAACAAAACATCCATCCAGACTATCATGAAGTTACAGTTAAATGCGCATGTGGCAACACTTTCACATGCGGCACAACCAAAAAAGGTGACACATTAAACATTGACATTTGCAACAAATGCCATCCTTTCTTCACCGGCACACAAAAATTGGTTGACGCTGGCGGTCGTGTAGACAAGTTCAACAAACGTTACGGCAAATAGCTAAACTTCTTCGAACGCAAATATTTTTTGCGTTCTTTTCTTGTAATGAAAACATCCAAAAAATCGGGGCGTTTTCATTTTTTTATTTACAAAAATTATGACAGTAAAACAAAAAATAAACGAGGTCCAAAATCTTTTCTTAAAAAATGGCATCGACGCGTCCGATGCCAAATGGCTTGTTTCATATGTTTTGGGTCCAAATTTCAATTTGCTTTCTCAAGCCGAAATAACGAAAAAACAAGAAAACAAAATAAACAAATTGGCAAAATTGCGCCTAAAAAGAATACCACTTTCCGCGCTTCAAAAAAGTCAAAATTTTTATGGCCTAAATTTTTATGTAAATAACCATGTGCTAACACCCCGATTCGAAACCGAAGGTTTGTGCGAAATAGTAAAAAACACAGTTCCAAACATAAAAGAAAAAAGCGGACTAGACATCGGCACTGGCAGCGGAGCAATTGCGGTGGTTTTGTCAAAATTATTTGGCGCAAAAATGACAGCGGTCGACAAAAGTATTTTTGCACTATTTGTTGCACGAAAAAATGCAAAAACAAACAATGCTAAAATAATTATCAAAAAATCAAATTTATTTTCCAACCTAAAAAATAAAAAATTTGATTTTATTGTTTCAAATCCACCATATGTTACAAACGAAGAATACAAATCGCTTGAACCCGAAGTAAAAAAACACGATCCCAAAATTGCACTGGTTGGAAAAAACAATGGCTTGCAATTTTATGAAAAAATAATTAGTCAAGCACCAAAATTTTTAAACCCAAATGGATATTTGTTTTTTGAAATTGGATATTTGCAAGCAAATGCCGTTTCAAAAATGCTGGAAAACAATTTCAAAAATATAAAAATTCAAAAAGATTTGCAAAACAAAGATAGATATGTTTTTGCACAACTTAAATGAGGTAAATTATGTTA
>SAMEA104315437__coassemble_680_pt1 | contig 14712 bp, 25 predicted proteins | sample SAMEA104315437__metabat2_high_PE_028 | metagenome-assembled genome bin SAMEA104315437 (sample SAMEA104315437) | gut metagenome | biome: Monkey gut; feature: monkey-associated habitat; material: faeces | place: China | collected 2013 | reverse complement strand
TGAGAAAGTAAAATAAGGAGAGTAAAGATGATTCAACCACAAACCAGACTAAAAGTTGCGGATAACACAGGTGCAAAAGAAATCATGTGCATTCGCGTTCTTGGCGGTTCGTTCAGACGCAGCGGAAACATTGGCGACGTAATTGTTGCTTCTGTTAAAAACGCAATCCCTGGCGGAACAGTCAAAAAGGGCGACGTTGTAAAAGCAGTCATTGTTCGCTCTCACAAAGGCATTCGCCGCAAAGACGGAAGCCATATCAAATTTGATGACAACGCAGCAGTTATCATCGACAACCAAAAACAACCACGTGGAACACGTATTTTTGGACCTATTGCGCGCGAGCTTCGTGATAAAGATTTCATGAAAATCATATCACTTGCGCCTGAGGTTATCTAAGGAGAGAAGCCATGCAAAAAGTATTGAACATAAAAAAGGGTGACCAAGTTGTAGTCATCACCGGAAAAGACGCCGGCAAAAAAGGCAAAGTACTTGCAAGTTATCCTAGCAAAAACCGTGTTGTTGTTGAGGGTGTAAACATTATCACAAAACACAAAAAACCACGTAGCGCACAAGACAAGGGCGGAATCGTAAAACACGAAGGAACAATTGATGTTTCAAACGTAATGATTGTTTGCCCAACTTGTGGAAAAACAACTCGTGTAAAACACAGTGTAGTCGACGGCAAACACGTTCGCACCTGCAAATGCGGCGCAGTGCTCGACAAAAAATACACAAAAGCCGCTGCAAAAAAAGTAGTTAAAGAAACCGCTCCAAAAGCAGCAAAAACCGAAACAAAAGTCGAAGCCAAGGCTGAAACCAAAGCAGCTCCAAAAACTGTAAAGGCAACAAGCACAAACAAAACAGCAGCCCGCGTAACCGCAAAAGTTAAAAAGGGCGATGCCTAAAAGGAGAAGGGTAAATGGAAAAACAACCACGTTTGAAAGAATATTACAAAACAACTGTTGTTAAAGCTCTTCAAGACCAATATGGATACAAGAACGTAAACGAAATCCCAAAGATTGAAAAAATCGTTCTAAACATGGGTCTTGGCGACTGCAAAGACAACAGCAAGAGTTTTAACCTTGCCGTAGAAGAACTCGCAACAATCGCTGGTCAAAAACCAGTAATCACAAAAGCCAAAAAGAGCGTTGCAAACTTCAAACTCCGCGAAGGCATGAACATTGGTGCAAAAGTAACACTACGCGGCAACCGCATGTACGAATTTATGGATAGATTGCTATCAATCGCACTTCCACGAGTACGCGACTTCCGTGGTGTATCACGCACAGCATTCGATGGCCGTGGAAACTACTCGGTTGGCATCAAAGAACAACTAGTTTTCCCAGAAATCGTATATGAAAAGGTCGAAAAAATTCGTGGTCTTGATGTATGCTTTGTCACAACAGCCAAATCAGACGCCGAAGCAAAGGCTCTCCTAGAACTAATGGGAATGCCTTCTGCAAAGAGATAAGAGGAGATAAACAATGGCAAAAAAATCAATGATTGCAAAACAAAAGAGAGAACAAAAATTCAGCACTCGTGAATATACCCGTTGTTCTATCTGTGGCCGTCCACATGCAGTTCTAAAAAAATATGGCATTTGCCGTATCTGCTTTAGAGAACTAGCATACAAAGGTCAAATCCCAGGCGTTAAAAAGTCCAGCTGGTAAAAATAAAAAGGAGACAAAGAAATGATTACAACAGATCCAATTGCAGATATGCTCACACGAATCCGCAACGCTCAAATTGCTCGTCATGAAAGCGTTTCAATTCCAATGAGCAACATGAAAAAAGCAATTGCCGACATTCTTTTAAAAGAAGGTTTTGTTGCTTCGGTTGAAGTAGAAGGCGAAGCTCCAAAATCCAACATTAAAATTGGCCTAAAATACGGCGCACATGGCGCAAAAGTTATCTCTGGTTTGAAACGCATTTCAAAACCAGGCCTACGCGTTCATGTTGGCGTTGAAGACATGCCAACAGTTCTCAGCGGACTAGGAATCGCAATTGTTTCAACTTCAAAAGGAATAATGACAGACAAGGAAGCACGCAAACAAAACGTTGGTGGCGAAGTGCTATGCTTTGTTTGGTAAGAGAGGGGGAATAAGAAATGTCACGTATCGGAAGAGCGCCAATTGAACTACCTGCAAACGTAAATGTAGAAATTCAAGACGGCAAAGTAACAGTTTCTGGCCCACTTGGACGCCTCGAACAAGAAATCAACAAACACATCACAGTTGCAATGGGTGAGCACAACGGCAAAAAAGCAGTTATCCTAACCCGCAACAGCGAAGACAAAGAAGTTCGTTCCATGCACGGAATGTACCGCGCCCTAATCCACAACATGGTTGTTGGTGTTGAAAAAGGATACACAAAATCCCTAGTTATCAACGGCGTTGGTTACAAAGCCCAACTAGCAGGAAACAAACTAACACTAAACATCGGCTTTTCACACCCAGTTGAGTTCACCGCTCCCGAGGGAATAAAGCTAGAATGCCCATCCATCACCGAAGTAAAGGTATCGGGCTACGACAAAACCAAAGTTGGCCAAGTTGCAGCAGATATCCGCGCACTAAAACCAGTCGAACCTTATCACGCATACGGCATCCACTATTCGGATGAAGTAGTGTTAAGAAAAGAAGGCAAAAAGGCCTCCAAAAAGAAATAAGGAGTAAAATGCAATGCTAAACAAGATTGATAAAAACAGTATTAGAAAAGCAAAACACGCTAGAATTCGTTTCCACATTGCAGGAACCGAACAAAAGCCAAGACTTTCTGTTTATCGTTCAACCACTCACATCTATGCACAAGTAATCGATGACAAAAGTGGCAAAACATTGTGCTCTTGCTCCACAATGGACAAAGACATGCGCGACAAAATGGAAGGCAGAACAAAAACCGAACAAGCTCGCTTGGTTGGTGAACAACTAGCAAAGAAATGCCTAAAAGCAAAAATCAAACAAGTAGTATTCGATCGCTCGGGCTACATCTACACAGGCCGTGTTAAAGAAGTTGCCGAGGGCGCAAGAAGCGCTGGTCTAGAGTTTTAGGAGGAAACAACAAAATGGCAAGAAATGAAAGAAAAGACAATGCACCTAAAAAACCAGATGATGGTCTTGATAAAGTAACAGTTGAAATCAACCGCATCACCAAAGTTGTTAAGGGTGGACGCAAACTTCGTTTTTCGGCACTTGTTGTTGTAGGTGACCGCAAAGGCCGCGTTGGTATCGGAACCGGAAAAAGCGCCGAAACCTCTGTAGCAATCGAAAAAGCAACAACCGCTGCAAAAAAACACATGGTAAACATTGCACTAAACGGAACCACAATTCCACACGATGCAATTGGAACATTTGCAAAAACCAAAGTTTTGCTAATGCCAGCCAAAGAAGGTAAAGGTGTTATTGCCGGTGGTTCAGTTCGTACAGTAGTTGAACTTGCAGGTATCAAAGATATCGTAACAAAACTCTACGGATCAAACAACAAAGTAAACTGCGTAAAGGCTACACTAAATGGCCTTATGAGATTGAAAACCAAAGAAGAAATTGCAAAACTTCGCGGAATTTCAGTTGAGCAATTATAAGGAGAAATAATATGGCAACAAAGAACGCAGAAAAAATGCTCAAAATCACTCTAACAAAAAGCCTAATCGGCCGTTTGGAGAAACAAAAACGTACTTGTGAGGCTCTTGGCCTACACAAAATCCGTCAAACCGTTATCAAACCCGACAATGCTCAAACACGCGGAATGATCTTCGTTGTAAAGCACTTGGTCGAAGTTGAAGAAGTCAAATAAGGAGAAGAACCATGAAACTACATGAACTATCACAACCGAATGCAAAAAAATCGGTAAAACGTCTTGGACGCGGTATTGGATCTGGCACCGGAAAGACTTCTGGTAAGGGTCACAAGGGACAAAATGCACGTAGTGGTGGCGGTGTTCGCCCAGGATTTGAAGGCGGTCAAATGCCTCTAATCCGTCGTTTGCCAAAACGTGGATTCAACAACATGTTCCGCAAAGAATACACAACAGTTAATGTTTCTGTATTCAACAAGTTCCCAGCAGGAACAGTAATCACATGTGAATTTTTGAAAAATGAAGGCGTTATCGCAAAAATCGAGAAATATGGTCTAAAAGTTCTTGGCAATGGCGAAGTTAAAAATGCCTACACCGTTAAAGCAGCAAAATTCACCAATTCAGCTGTTCAAAAAATTCAAGCAGCTGGTGGCACAATTGAGGTGATCTAATGTTCAAAACCATAGCAGCAGCTTTCAAAGATAAAGCAATACGCAAGAGTATCATAATAACAATTCTATTATTGTTGGTGTTCCGACTTGGCTGTTATTTGCCAATTCCGGGCATCGACAGTGCTGTATATTCCAGTCGTATATCTGCAGATGGTCTTGGAATTTTAGGGCTTCTAAATGCAATCACAGGAAGCGCGCTGGCAAACGGCTCATTCTTGGCCTTGTCAGTAACCCCCTACATCAACGCCTCAATTATCATTCAACTTCTAACAGTGGCAATCCCACCCCTAGAAAGAATGAGCAAAGACGGTGATGAAGGACAAAAGAAAATTGCAAAAATAACCAAATATGTTGCATTCGTGCTAGCAGTTGCACAAGCCATTGGTATCGTTCTTGGCCTTGGAACTGGCGCACTCGACACAAACCTGTTTGGAAAAAGTACCCCATCATGGGTGGTTGCAATGTACGTAATCGTAATGCTTGTTGCAGGCTCTTGCTTCACAATGTGGCTTGCTGACCGCATTACCGACCAAAAGATTGGAAATGGCGTATCACTTTTGATCTTTGTTGGTATCCTTGCAACCGCTGGCTTGTCTTTGGTAAACGTGTTCTCACGCATCTTCAAAGGCAACCTAAAAGCACTTTGGGAACTACTTGGCTTCTTGGCAATGCTTTTCTTGGTATTTGTTCTAATTGTCTTTGTCGACATGGCCGAACGCAAAATTCCAGTAAGCTATGCAAAACAAGTTAAGGGCCGCAAAATGTATGGTGGACAATCCAGCTACATCCCAATGAAGGTCAACGCTGGTGGTGTAATGCCAATCATCTTTGCAACCGCAATCATATCCTTCCCAAGCCTAATCATGCAAATCGCAGGCGTAACAAGCGAAACCAGCGCATTTGCAAAGTTCTACTACAAATGGCTAGGCACGGGCTCTGTTGTATATGTTGTGTTTGTTGGTCTACTAATATTGGGCTTTGCATTCTTCTATGCACAAATCATGTTCAATCCAGTAGAAATCAGCCAACGTATCCAACAAAATGGTGGATTCATCCCAGGCATCCGCGCAGGCAAACCAACTGCCGACTACCTCGGCAAAGTAAACCGCCGTATCACATTATTTGGCGCAATCTTCCTAGCATTTATTGCAACAATTCCATCGATTATCTTCACATTGGTGGCAGGCGACTCGCTTGAACTAATCAACGCGTTCACCGCAACTGGAATGCTAATTGTTGTTTCGGTCGCAATCGAATTCCAAACTGCGCTCGAATCACAAATAATGATGAAACAACACAAAAACATCCTATAGGAGTTAACATGAAAATTATCCTTCTCGGCGCAGCAGGCTCTGGCAAAGGGACTCAATGTGAAATGCTAACAAAAGCATTAAACATCCCAAGCATCTCAACTGGTGATTTGTTTCGCGACAACATCAAAAATCAAACCCCAATTGGAATCAAAGCCCAAAGCTATGTAAATCGCGGAGTTGCTGTGCCCGACGAGGTTGTATTACCATGTTAAAGGAACGCCTAAACAATCCCGACTGCAAAAATGGCTACATTTTGGATGGTTTCCCACGAAATGCAAATCAAGCAAAAGAATTGGAAAAAATCACAAAAATCGACCACGTTTTCAGTATCGAGGTTTCAAAGGCAGTGCTCCTAAACCGAATAACCGGCCGCCGAATCTGCGACAAGTGCAAACACAACTCGCATATCGATTGGCTGCAGGGCAAAACCACTTGCCCCAAATGCGGCGGATCAATGCTTCCCCGAAAGGACGATAGCGATCCAGAAGCCGTAAAACGTCGTTTAGAGTGGTATGAAAACGATATCAAACCTCTTGCTGATTACTATGCCAAACAGGGCATTCTAACCCGCATTACAGGCGACGAAGGGAAGGAGAGTATCTTCGCTCAAATTTCCAAGGTACTAAAATGATCAACGAAACAAAAATCCAAAACATGAGAATAGCTGGAAAAATCCTGTCGGACTTCTTTGAGGCAGTAAAACCCTACGTAAAAGAGGGCGTAACCACCAAAGATATCGACAATTTCGCACACGAATTTATTCGTGCAAGGGGCGCAAAACCATCGTTTTTGCACTATAGCGGCTTTCCAGCATCGGTTTGCACCTCAATCGACGATGTGGTTGTGCATGGCATTCCAAAAAATGTTGCACTAAAAAATGGCCAGATACTTGGCATCGACATCGGAGCGTGCTATAATGGATATCATGCAGACGCTGCACGAACCTACCTTGTGGGCAACGTCGCACCCGAAGTTCAAAAACTAGTTCAAACAACCAAGGAATGCTTCTACGAGGCAATCAAGGGTCTAAAGGCTGGTTCGCGAGTGGGTGATATAGGTTCACGAGTTCAACAACACGCCGAAAAGCATGGCTACGGAGTTGTTCGCGAACTAGTGGGTCATGGTGTTGGTTCACACCTACACGAGGATCCAAACATACCAAACTACGGCAGAGCAGGTCTTGGCCCAAAATTGACCAACGGTCAAACAATAGCAATCGAACCAATGATCAACCTTGGCACAAAAGATGTTATCTTCCGTGGAATGTGGGATGTTCGTACTGCCGATGGCAAACCATCTGCGCACTACGAAAACACTGTTCTCATCACCGAGGACGGAGTAGAAATTTTAACCGATTGTGGAGGAATGTGATGTCAAAAGATGATGTCATCAAAACCGAAGGGGTTGTAGTTGAAGCAATGCCGGGCGCAAGCTTTAAAGTAAAATTGGCAAACGGCCACATTGTAACAGCATACATCTCGGGCAAACTTTGGCAAAACATGATAAAGGTGTATGAGGGTGATACCGTCAAACTCGAAATGTCACCATACGACCTAACAAAAGGTCGAATCGTGTGGAGAACAAAGTAAAAAAAGGAGAAGAAACAATGAAAGTCACACCAAGCGTAAAACCAAGATGCGCAGACTGCAAAATTATCAAGCGTAACGGAAAAGTGATGTGCATTTGTGCAAAACACCCACGTCACAAACAAGTTCAAGGCTAAAATATAAAAAACAAACAAGTTGCACTCACAACGCGGCAAATGTGAATAGCAACAAAAACAAACAAAAAGCAATGGAGGAAACAAATGGCTCGTATAGCAGGCGTTGACTTGCCAAATGAGAAGAGAGTAGAAATAGGTCTAACCTATATCTTTGGAATTGGCCAAGTCACATCAAACAAAATTCTAAAAGAAACCGGGGTTAACCCAGACACAAGAGTAAAAGACCTAACAGATAGTGAAATTACACGTATCCGTGATTACATCGAAAAGAATGTAACCGTAGAAGGCGACCTACGTCGTGAAGTTGGCATGAACATCAAAGCCCTTCAAGAAATTGGAAGCTATCGTGGAATTCGTCACCGTAAAGGTCTACCTGTACGTGGACAAAACACAAGAACAAACGCTCGCACTCGCAAAGGCAAACGTTTAAGTTCCATCAAGAAGAAGAAATAAGAGGAAATAAAAAATGGCAACACAACAAAAAAAGTCAATTGCAAAAAAGAAAAAAATTACCACCAATGTTGATAAAGGCGTTGTACACATTCAAGCCTCCTTCAACAACACTCTTGTGGCAGTTACCGACACCGCAGGAAATGTACTAAGCTGGTGCAGCGCTGGAAGTTTGGGCTACAAAGGCAACAAAAAAAGCACACCATTTGTTGCTGGTCAAGTAGCAGAAACTGCAGCCAAAAAAGCAAAAGAATATGGGCTAAAATCGGTTGAAGTATTGGTAAAAGGACCAGGCGCAGGTCGCGAATCTGCAATTCGTTCGCTAGCCAATGCGGATCTTGAGGTAACCATGATACGAGATGTTTCACCATTGCCGCACAATGGATGCAGACCACCAAAACGCAGAAGGGTTTAATTAAGGAGAGATAAAAAAATGGCAAGATACACAGATAGCGACTGCCGCTTGTGCAGAAGAGAAGGTGTGAAGTTGTTTCTAAAAGGCGATCGCTGCCTCAGCAAAAAATGCGCTATGGAACGTCGCCCAGTAGCACCTGGCCAACATGGAACAGGCCGCAAGAAAGTTTCAGAGTATGGCACACAACTTCGTGAAAAACAAAAAGTAAAACGCGCTTATGGCATTTTGGAAAAACAATTCTACAAATACTATGAAGATGCAACCAAAATGAAAGGCAAGACCGGTGAAAACATGCTTTCACTTCTCGAACGTCGTTTGGACAACGTAGTATATCGTTTGGGAATTGGCTCCAGCCGTGCCGAAGCTCGTCAAATCGTAAACCATGGCCACATTGTGGTAAATGGACAAAACGTAAATATCCCATCATACAGAGTATCAGCTGGTGATGTAGTTGGAATCAAAGAATCCAAACAAAAGAAAGAGATGTTCAAGGACCTTCGCGAGACAAAAGTTGTTCTCCCAAAATGGCTTGAATGGAATCCAGAGAAATTGGAAGGCAAAGGGATAGCTCTACCTGCACGTGAAGATATCGATCTAACAATTGCAGAGCACCTAATCGTTGAGCACTATTCAAGATAGTAATCAAATCCAGGAGGAAACAAAATGTTAACGATTGAAAAACCAAGAATTATTTGTGAAGAAAATGATAACGGCAGCTATGCAAAATTCATTCTCAACCCACTAGAGCGCGGCTTTGGTGTTACAGTTGGCAATGCATTGCGCAGAACCCTTCTATCAGCACTTCCAGGTGCCGCAGTAATTTGTGTTCGAATTGACGGAGTTCAACATGAATTCAGCACCATCGAAGGCGTAAAAGAAGATGTTACCGACATCATCTTAAACCTAAAAGGCCTTGCAGTAAAAACAGCCATCGACGACCGCGACTTTAGAAAAACTCTAAAACTCCACGCAAAAGGCCCTGGCGTTGTAACAGCCGCTGCAATTCAACCCGACGACGAAGTAACCGTTCTAAACCCAGATCTATATATCTGCACACTAGAAGACGGCATTGAAATTTCAATGGAAATCATCGTTGGTCGTGGTCGTGGCTACGTAACCGCCGACAAAAACAAAGACGAGTCATTGCCAATTGGCTACATTGCCATGGACAGCATTTTCACACCAGTAGTAAAAGTTAGCTACGATGTAGAAAACACTCGTGTTGGCCAAAACACCGACTTCGACAAACTAATTCTCGAGGTAACAACCAACGGAACATACACCGCACGTGAGGTAGTTAGCCTAGCCTCCAAACTAATGAACGATCACATGATGTTGTTTGTCGACCTAGTAGAAGACATGGCATCAACCTCAATCTTGGTAAACCGCGAAGAAGACAATGTAATGAAACTTCTCGAGCGCAGCATCGAGGACATGGACCTATCAGTTCGTTCATACAACTGCCTAAAACGCGCAGGAATCAACACAATCGAAGATCTAATCAAACGCACCGAAGATGACATGCTAAAAGTAAAGAATCTCGGCCGCAAATCGCTAGAAGAAGTGATATACAAACTCGCACAAGAAGGCCTAAGCCTCAAAAAGCGCGAGGACTAATACAGGAGAAACAAAATGAACACACAAAAATTAGGAAAAGCATCTGACCAAAGAAACGCAATGCTTCGCAATCTTGTAACCGATCTTTTGTGGAACGGCAAAATCGAAACCACAGTAGACCGTGCAAAAGCAACCCAACGCCTTGCCGAGAAGTATATCACAATTGCGATTCGTGCATACGATGATGTAATCACTGAAACCAAAACCGTTACCGGCAAAAATGGCAAAGAAAAACAAACCAAAGTAACCCGTGATGGTGTAAAACGTTTGGCTGCTCGTCGTCGCTTGCTCGCATACCTATACGATCGAAAAGAACAACGCGTTAAAGGCGAAAAGAAATCCGCCTATGTTGCTCGCACCGAAGCAATAAAATATCCACTAATCGAAAAATTGTTCGATGAAATCGCTCCAAAATATGCCGACCGCGCAAAAGAGGTTGGACAGGGCGGTGGATACGCTCGCGTTCTAAAAACCACAGTTCGCCGTGGCGACAACGCACAACTAGCTCTAGTTGAACTAATATAACAAAAAGAACCACAGATGTGGTTCTTTTTCATATCAATCAAACCATTGATAATATACCATATGCTAACCTAAAAAAAGGAGGAAATCACAAATGGAAAACCAACTCGACAATCAAAACACCACAACCATATGTGCAACCAACTCCATAGTCTATGCCTACACCGACGAAAACGGAGTACCTCACACCGCAACATCGACTGTAAGTTGCCTTGCCGACCAAACTCGCCACCTCAAAGCAAAAGGCGTTTTTGCAATAAAATGACAGGGCAAAGTAAGCGCAATAATCGAACCACTTCCACAATCAAACATTTGTTACAATCTCTAAAAACCACACACAAAAAGCAACCCCAACGGGTTGCCTTTTAAATTTCCAAAACCCACACAATCCTCAAAATTTTGAAGCGTCCAAATCGTGGCCATCCTTAATATTCATTTCGGCAAGATGCGGCTCACACATCACCAACCCCCTATGAAAAATGTTCCTGCCAAACTTGTTCCTAATTTTTTCAACGCAGTTTTCTGCACAAACCTTGCGCTCAAAATCGGGGTCAAACAAATTGGTTTGCCTTTGCTTCACAAATCCCGAAATGGTAACGCCCAGGCCCCTAATGGCCTTGCGCTTGTCGTGCGTTGGCTCAAGCAACTTAACCGCCGCTGCCAAAAAATCACTTGCCAAACAACTGGGGGCAATGCTCATTTGCCTCGAATACGAAAACAAATCACTTTCAACAACCCACAAATGAACGGTCGATGCAAACCCCAGTTTTTCGTCGGCCAGCCTTGCGGCCACACTCTCACACAACGCCAACAGCAGGGCAGTGGCCAACTTTTTGTCCACAATGTCTTTATAATACGTCATGCTGTTTCCAATCGACTTAACATCGGCATCCTCACAAACGGGCGAAAAATCCCTGCCATTTGCCGCCTCAAAAATAGCCCTGCCATTCTTTCCAAACAATCCTTCCAAAATCTTTGGGTCCACATTTGCCAAATCACCAATGGTGCAAATTCCCAACTGATTCAATTTGTTTGCGGTTGCCTTTCCAACACCCAGCATATCACTGGCCGGCAACGGCCACACAATTTCTCTAAAGTTTTCAAAACCAATCTCGGTAACAGCATCGGGCTTTTTCAAATCACTTCCCAGCTTTGCAAAAACCTTGTTAAAACTCACTCCAATCGAAACCGTCAGCCCTGTTTCGGCTTTAACGCGCTTTCTAATTGTTTGGGCAATTTCAAATGGCGAGCCAAACAATTTTGTGCTTTTCGTAATATCCAACCAACACTCATCAATCCCAAAACTTTCCAAAGTATCGGTATATTGTCGATAAATCGCCTTAACCCTGCGCGACATTTCCAAATATTTTCCAAAATTTGCCTTAAATGTAACCAAATTTGGGCACAATTGCCGCGCTTGCCAAAGCGTCATTCCCGTTTTAATGCCGGCCGCCTTGGCCACCATATTCTTTGCCAAAACAATGCCATGCCTCTCTTCTTCGGCGCCACCAACAGCAACAGGCACCCCAACAAGTTCGGGGTGCTCCAAACATTCAACCGAAGCATAAAAATTGTTCAAATCCGAATGCAAAATCGCTCTCATACCCCAATTATACCACTATCAATTCCAAAATCAACATTTTTTGAACAAATGTTCTAAATTTGGTCTCAATTTATATAACAAATTCAATTTACAAAATTCTCAAAAAGTACTATACTAATCTCGCAATGAAAAACACAAATGAAATTCAACCAACCCCATCAACAACTCTCCTAACAACCGTGCCTTCAAAACGCAGGCTCATTTTCCGTTGGGTCGAAACGGCAATAGTAGTTGCTGCTTTGTTTGCATTGTGGGTTGTTTTCACACCAAACATGAGTTGGAAATTGGCTGGGGTAGTGCTTGTGTTCTTGGGCGTGTTTGCAGCAGCAGGCATCACACTTTCGCTCATAGTTCGCCGCAACACCTCCTACACCTTCACCCAAACCGCCATCGTGGTCCGCGCCGGCGTAACCGAAATCATAACAAAACAGTTGCCCTATGGCCAAATCACATTCTACAAAAAAACAACAACCATTCCCGACCTGCTTGCAAATCGCCAAACTGCAACATTCCGTTTCTACAAAATTCAAACAAAAAAGAACGGCAAACGCGTGCTTGTTAGTGAAATGGTTTGCTCAATGTGGGGCGTAAAAAAACATGAGCAAATATCCGAAATTTTAGACAGCAAAAACGTTCCAAAACTACAAAACCACAAACAACTAACAGCTCTAAAAAAACAACTAAAAATGGAATGGAAACAAATCAAACAAAAAAATAAAACCAAAAACAAATAAAAGTCGGAGTATCCGACTTTTATCATTAAGGGACGAAATGCAAAAAATAATCGCAATAATTGGCACAACAGCATCCAAAAAAAGTGATTTGGGCATATATCTTGCCCAAAAATTCAATGGCGAAGTAGTTTCGTGCGACTCTCGCCAGGTCTACACCGGCCTCGATTTGGGCTCGGCCAAAGTAACCAAAGAAGAACAACAGGCCGCAAAACATCACATGCTCGATGTTGTGTCGCCGGGTCAACCCTATTCAGTAGCCCAATTCCAACAAGAAGCCTACAAGGCCATCGACGACATTTTGTCTCGCGGCAAACTGCCAATCTTGGTGGGCGGCACCGGCCTGTATGTTCGCGCAATCACCGACGGCTACAATTTTGTTTCCACCCAGCCAAACACTCAATTGCGCCAACAACTAGAGACCCTGACTCGCGACCAACTAATAAACCTAGCAATCCAAAAAGGCGAAGATCCTAAAGAAGCACAAAAATTGGCTCCAGCGCACCTTGTTCGCCGCATCGAAAAACTAACCGACGGACAAGAGCACAAGCCCAATCAGCCCAAATATCAGGTCCTAAAAATAGGCCTAACATATCCTCGCGACGTCCTAAAGCAACGCATCACAACCCGAATCCAACAGCGCGAAACAAAAGGCATGATTCAAGAAGTTCAAGATCTATTAAAAAGCGGCGTTTCACCACAATTTCTCGACAATTTGGGGCTAGAATATCGGTATCTAACTCGCTATGTTTTGGGTCAAATCAGCCACGAAGAATACCAACAAAGCCTCATCAAAGACACTTGCGCCTTTGCAAAACGCCAGATGACATGGTTCAAAAAAGACAACGCGATTTGGCTCGACCCCAGCGACAACCTCAACGAAAAAGCCAGCCAAATTGTAAAAAAATACCTAGAGCAATCAAAATAAGGGGTATTGACACTCCAACTGTGGGATGGTATAATATCACTCGTAAGGAGAAAAATCATGACAATCCCAAAATTTTTAGACAAAATATTGCTTAAAGTAGGCAATGCAAAACAATTTGTGCCATATCCAGTCGTAAGCGCAAACGGCAACGTTCGCATCACCGAAGACCGCGACTCTGGCAATGGCATCGAGCCAAACATCGAAATGTCCACCTTTTCCGACGAATCGGTTTACAGCCTAATCAACATGTACGATGTTTTGTGCAGCAAATACGGCCCCGACAAGGCTCAAGAACTAGTAGAAGCCCAATTCAAACGCAATAACAACCTCATCAAAGGCCAAAACACCTCGCTATTGGGCATTATCAGCAAAAAAGCCAACGTAGTAAACAACCACGAAATTTTGGCATACCTAAACGCCGAAACCACCGACTATGTAAAAAGCAAACAAATCATGTCTTTCGAACAAAAACATTATCGTGGCAAAAAACTGTGCTATATTCCAGTGCTAAACGAAGGCAAACTTGTTAGTTCAACCAAAAAATACTTCGATGTAAAACTAAAACCAGCAACGCTCGAGGAATTGGCCGATTTTGTAGACAACATGTACGATAGAGTTGCTGCAGCCTATGCCGACAACGAATATCAAACAGCCATCAAACAATCGCAAATTGCATATTTGTTCATTCAATTGCTCGACTACAAAGCTCAACCAATCGACATCCACGACGCCGAAAGAGAACTTGCAATCTACAAAATTCTAACAACAATTATCGAGTCCGATTGCGTTCCAGCAGCCTCTTCCTTCAAACCCCTAAAACCCGATCATCCAATCGAAATTCCCGATAAAGGCGAACAAGAAAAAATTGAAGAAGCAAAAGAACTTGCATACAAATTCATTGAAATAACCCTAAACGCAACCAACTCAATGAGCATCGACCCAATCTCGGGCAAATACCGCATAAACAATGTTCTTCCAAGCCAAATCAATTACGGCCCTCAAGAAGACGAAAAATAAAAGAAAGCCGCTTGGCTTTCTTTTTTTAGTTGCAATTTTAAAAATATGTTATATAATAAAAAAGCAACTGGGTGTAGCGCAGTTTGGTAGCGCGCTCGAATGGGGTTCGAGAGGTCGGAAGTTCAAATCTTCTCACTCAGACCAAAACAGCC
>SAMEA104315437__coassemble_676_pt1 | contig 14757 bp, 11 predicted proteins | sample SAMEA104315437__metabat2_high_PE_028 | metagenome-assembled genome bin SAMEA104315437 (sample SAMEA104315437) | gut metagenome | biome: Monkey gut; feature: monkey-associated habitat; material: faeces | place: China | collected 2013 | reverse complement strand
TATCTCAAATATTCCTTTCGAATGTCCACAACATTTGGGTTCTCTGGGTCGGAAGAAATGTTAACATAATAATCACTGTCGGTCAAAATTTTGTATTCGGTGCCCAAAATGCTGTCAAATGCAATTTGTTTTTGGGTTTTTGTGCCTTGTGCCAAAAGTTGCAATTTTTGGCTCATTTCCTCGTTTGAAATTAAGCCCAAAGTAAACAACAAATATTCGTCCATTTCGTTGTTTTTGTCCAAAACCAAAAGTGCTTCGTTGGCGTTTTCGATGTAGTGTCCGGCAACAACATCGTATTGCGATTTAATCAATTTGTCGTTGTCGATCATTTCGCCAAACACGCTCATTCCAAACGAAACATTAACCGAGCCCGACGATTTTAAGCCCATAATTCCATACACAAGTTTGATAACCTGCTGTGCGCTTGGCAATTCAACAACGCCTGTGTTGTACAGTTGTGTGCGAATGTCCGAAAGTTCGGCAAAACGGTCAATAAACTTCCAATTTGGCTCGCTGTCGGGTTTTTTCTCAAGTTTGCAGCCGCCAAGGCCATAGTTATATTGCGTTACCACAACATTTGCGTTGTTTTCAAAATAGAACAGCGAATACATAATTATCATTTGCATTAGAGCCATGCTGTTTGGTTCAACTGCGCTGTTTGTTGTGTCGGTTGCATAAAACTCGGCACCAATGTTGTAGGTGCACTGCACATCATTTATATAGTCTTTAATTTCGTCATAGTGGTCGTTTACATATTTGTAAAATGCCTTAAGGTTGTTGGGTTTTAGGTTGGTTCCAACATCATTCAAAACATTTGAAATTTTGTCGCGCGGATATACCCCGTCCAATGGGTGGGTCAACTTGCCCTCTTCGGTGTCCATAAACATGGTCATTATGGCCGAAGTGAGGTCAATATTTTTGGCCTCGATTGTGATTGGATAGGTCGACAAAGTGTCTTCTTGCATTTTGTTCACATAGGTGTTAAATCCGCTAGATATTGCAAGCACCAGCGCAATACCAATAATACCAATCGAGCCGGCAACAGCCACCAGTGCGGTTCTGGTTTTTTTGGTAAGCAAATTCTTTAGGCTCAAAAACAAAGCGGTAAAGTAGCTCATTCGGCGCTTGCGCCCAGCACGTTTGGCTTTGTTTTCGGCCTTCTTTTCTTCTTTTGTAAGAACCTTTGGCTCAACAGGCGGATATACAATACCTTCAAATGGGTCGGAATCATCAACCAACTTGCCGTCTAGCATCCTAACAATGCGCGACGAATATTTTTGAGCTAGTTCAGGGTTGTGAGTAACCATAACAATAAGTTTGTCGGCCGAAATTTCCTTTAGCAACTCCATAATTTGCACACTGCTTTCGGTGTCTAGCGCACCAGTTGGCTCGTCGGCCAAAATAATTTCGGGGTCGTTAACAAGCGCTCTTGCAATTGCAACACGCTGCATTTGTCCGCCCGACAACTGATTGGGTCGGTTCTTTAGTTTGTCGCCCAAACCAACACGTTGCAGCACAGCAGCAGCACGCTTTTTGCGCTCATCTCGCGAAACGCCCGAAAGTGTTAGCGCAAGTTCAACATTTTCCAAAACTGTTTGGTGCGGAATAAGGTTGTAACTTTGAAAAATAAATCCAATTTTATGGTTGCGGTAGGTGTCCCAGTCTTTGTCTTTGTACTCTTTGGTTGAAATGCCATTAATAACCAAATCGCCTTCTGTGTAGCGATCCAGTCCACCAATAATGTTAAGCAAAGTGGTTTTTCCGCAGCCCGATGGACCCAAAATCGACACAAATTCGTGTTTTCTAAAGTTGATCGAAACGCCCTTTAGCGCCTCAACCACATTGTCGCCCATCTTGTAGATTTTTGTGATATTTTTGATTTTTAACATAAAGTCTCCTAACACAACTAATTATATTTATCAACAAAAAACCTGTCAAATGCTTTAACCACCAAAATGTTCAAATTAAATCTTTTTACATCTTCCCCGCAATTTCGGTCTGTGTTCGAGTCCTGATTGCAAAATAAAAACCCCGCGAATGCGAGGTTTTTGTTTGGTGGACAATACAGGACTCGAACCTGTGACTTTCGCCATGTGACGGCGACACTCTCCCAGCTGAGTTAATTGTCCAAAATGGGCCGATGGCCCATATGATTAGTGTTTTCCAAAACGACCGTCTTTGCGCTGAACCGAAAGCACACCATCGTTGCTCTTTGCAAGGTTTTTTGCGCGCTCCAAAGCGTCTTCTTTGCGGTCGTAACTTGCAATGATTCGTGCAGCACCCGACTTTTTGATAAGCCATTTGCCTTTTTCTTCGTCGTAGTTAACATGATAGCGAACCACTTTTACTTTTTCGGGCTGTTCGGTTTGCGAAAGTGCAGGTTGTTTCTTTGGTCGGCCTACCGATTTCTTGGTTTCATTTTCGGTGGTTTGGGTGGTTTTTTCTTCTTTTACCACTGGTTCAACTTCAACCTTTTTGGGTCTGCCGCGTTTTGCTGCAGCGGATTTTTCGTCGGCTGTTTTTGAGGCAACAACTACGCTTGCCGCTTTTTTGGGTCTGCCGCGTTTTGCAACTGGTTTTGTCTCTTCTTTTTGTTCTGGCTTTTTGGCTTCAACTGGTTGTGTTGGTTCAACAACTGGTTGTTTGGTTGGTTCAACAACAGTTTCTTCGGCCTTGGTTTGGGTTGTTTCGGGTTCTTCAACCTTTGTCTCAACAACACGTTCGTGAACAAAAGATTTAACTTCAAAATCTTTGTTTTGCGCCGAAACTTCTTTTTCTGCCATGCGAGCATTTTTGCGTTGTTCTTTTTTGTCGAGTTTGGCATTTATTTTTGCCAATTTCTTTTCCAAAACGGCAATGTCATGTTCTAGTTCTTTTTTTCGTTGTTTTAGTGTGAAACACATGATAAATCGCTCCTTTTTTGTGCAATTTTCTTTTGTAAATAATTATCAGCTTTCCCGCAATTTCGGTTTGTGTTCGAGTGCTGATTGTCAAAACAAAACCTCATCCTTATTAGGTTTTGTTTTGGTGGGCAATACAGGACTCGAACCTGTGACTTTCACCACGTCAAAGTGACACTCTCCCAGCTGAGTTAATTGCCCTTGCAGTTGGTAATATAGCAAAAGATTTTTTTGCTGTCAATCAAAAACGCAAAAGCTTGAATTTTTGTTTGCAAACAAACAACATCAAACCACCAAACCAGCAGCCAAACTCAACAAATTGCTTTTAAAATTTGCCCAGTGCTGATATAATACAAATGAGGATAACAAAATGTCAGTAAAACCAACAAAAACTTTGGCAAAAAACTTGGGATTTTTGCCCAGCGAAATATTTGAATATGGCAAAAACATTGCAAAAGTTCAGCCCAAAAACACAAAAAACAACAGCAACCTAATTTTGGTTACCGCCCAAACCTCAAACAAATTTGGCATTGGCAAAACCACAGTGTCAATTGGATTGGCCGACGCACTAAACAAATTGGGCATCAAGTGTGTGCTTGCTCTTCGCGAGCCTTCAATGGGACCTGTTTTTGGAGTTAAAGGTGGTGCGATTGGCGGTGGAAAATCGGTTATTGAGCCACAAAACGAAATAAATTTGTACTTCACTGGCGACTTTCATGCAATTGCGCAAGCAAACAACCTGCTTTCGTCCATCATCGACAATCATATTTATTTTGGAAATCAACTAAACATCGACACAAACAGAATTGTGCACAAGCGTTGTTTGGACATAAACGACCGCAGTTTGCGTGAGATCGAATACAAAATCAAAGACAAAACCATAAAAACAGGTTTTAACATAACTGCAGCAAGTGAGGTTATGGCCATTTGTTGCTTGGCCAAAAACCTGACCGACCTAAAGGAGCGCTTGGGCAACATTTTGGTTGCCTACTCAACCAGCGGAAAGCCGATATTTGCAAAAGACCTTTTCGTTCAAGACGCGCTTTGCTCGCTTCTAACGCAGGCCATGAAACCAAACCTTGTTTCAACCGCCGAAGGCACACCTGCCTTTGTGCATTTGGGCCCATTTGCCAACATTGCCCACGGCTGCAATAGTGTTGTTGCAACCCAAACTGCCCTTTCGGTTTCGCCATATGTGGTAACCGAGGCTGGATTTGGAAGCGACCTAGGTGCCCAAAAGTTTTTGGACATCAAATGCCGCATAACCGGAAAAGTTCCAAACGCAGTTGTTTTGGTTGTTGTTGTAAACACCACAAAAGAGCACGGCAAAGGCAACCTTGAAAAGGGTTTTGAAAACATAAAACGACACATTTCTAATCTAAAAAATCAGTTTGGCTTGAATGTTGTTGTGGCAATAAACAAGCACAAAACCGACACCAAAGCCGATATAGACCTGCTTTATTCGCTGTGCAAAAACGAGGGTGTTGACGTGCAAATTGCAGACGGGTTCCAAAAGGGCTCAAAGGGTTGTTTGGACCTTGCAAATGCAGTTGTTAAGGCCTGCAAAAAGCGCAAACATTTTGTGCCAACATACAACCAATCCAACAGTGTTTGCAGCAAAATAGAAAGCATTGCCACCAAAATTTATGGCGCAAAAAATGTTGAATACTCACCCGCTGCAAAGCAAAAAATAGACCAAGCCGAAGCAATGGGATTTGGCCAGTTTGATGTGGTTATTGCAAAAACTCAATTTTCGTTTACCGACAACAAAAATCTTTTGGGCGCGCCCAAAGACCACACCCTAACAATAACCGACATCGAAATCAGAAGCGGTGCCAAAATGATTGTTGCCATTGCCGGCAACATGCTGCTTATGCCGGGGCTGGCAAAACAATCGGCCTATCTTTCTATCAAAGTTGACAAAAACGGAAACATAAGCGGAATAAAATAATATTTGCAACAAAAAAACACCAGTTTGCTGGCTAAAGAGTGGCCAAAAACTGGTGTTTTGTTTTTAGTTTTCGTACAATGCGTCAAAAATTTCGATGGCGGTAACAATATGGTTTGCAACCTTTTTCTTTAAAAGGTCCAAAACCTTTGCTTCTTCGTTTTGTGCGGCGCACAAACTGGCAGCGGCCGACGACAAACAGCACAATTGCTTAACAAGTTCCATGTTGTTTGGGTAGTCATAGTCAACGCTTTCACCACCAACACCCAAAAATTCGGATGTTTCGGCCAAAGAATCTTTTTTCATTGCCTTAAAAAGTTGCACAGCCATTCTTGTGGATTTTTGGCTGTCTGCAAGATTGCCATCGCCCAGAGCAATTTCGGCCTCAACAAAATATTTTGCAACTTCGCCTGAGTGTTCAATAAGTTCAATCAATTCGTCCATTTGTTTTTCCTCTCACACAAATTATACAAAATCAAAAAAACAAAATCAACAAAAAAGGTGCCGTTTGGCACCTTTTATTACAACAGAATGCAGATAATTCCGCCTTTGCCTTCGTTAACAATCTTGCCCAAAGTTTTGCGCATTTTAACTTGTGCTTCGTTTGGCAATGCTTGCAATTTTCCATTTATGCCCTCGCGAACAAGGTCGCTCAATGATTTTCCAAACATATTTGTTTGCCAAATGCCCTGTGGGTTGTTTTCGAACTCGTTCAAAAGATACGAGGCCAATTCTTCGGTTTGGAACGCGCTACCAACAGCCGGCACAACTTCGGTTTCAACATCAACTTTCATAATGTGCAGCGATGGAGCCGAGGCCTTAAGACGCACACCCGAATTTCCGCCGCGTTTGATAATTTCGGGTTCTTCAAGTTTCATTTCGTCAATCGATGGCATAACCACGCCATAACCTGTTTCTTCAACACTCTCAAGAGCGTCTTTTAGTCGCTCATACTGGCGTTTTGCAACCGAAAGTTCGGCAACATAACTCATCAAATGGAAGTCGTCGGTTATTTGCGCACCACAGCGCTCCGAAAGCACTTTGTAGAACAGTTCTTGGGTTGCGCCAATTTCAATATCAACACTGCCCTCGCCCAAATTAACCTTTGCAACTTTTGCAAAAAGGTCGTCGTTGCCATCAAACATATCCTCAAGTTTTGCTGCTTCGCTCATTTTGTTTACATCAACAACTTTTGAGCCAATTTCGGCAGCAATGCCCGAAATAAGTGGGTTTTCAAATGCAAGAGTTTGCATCCAGTTTGGCATATTAAAGTTAACTTGCTTGATTGGAAATTCTGCCAAAACCGACGAAAGAATGGTGTTTATAGCCTCGTTGCTCATATTCAAGACATCAATTGCAAGCACAGGCACAGCATATTTGTTCTGAAGCGAAGCGCGCAATTTTTCCACCTTTTCATCGGATGGATTTTTTGTGTTAAGCACAACAACAAACGGTTTTCCGGCTTGTTTGAGTTCGCGTGCAACACGCTCTTCGGCCTTAACATAGGCCACTCGTGGAAGATCAGTAACACTTCCGTCGGTGGTAACCAAAACACCAATTGTGGAGTGCTCTGCAATAACCTTGTGGGTTCCAATTTCGGCTGCCTTTTCAAACGGCATATCGTCGTCGCTCCATGGAGTTTTTACCATGCGCGGCTTGCCATTTTCGGTGTGGCCACAAGCGCCATCAACCAAATAGCCAACACAGTCCACAAGCCTAACACTCATTTCAACATTGCCGTCAAGTGTTATGTTTGCAGGTTCTGCAGGCACAAACTTTGGTTGCATTGTCATGATACCCTTTCCGTTGCCGCTTTGAGGCAATTCATCAATAGTGCGCTCACGTTCATTAACGTTTTCGATGGTTGGCAACACAAGCCCTTCCATAAACTTTTTAATAAACGTGGACTTTCCGGTTCTAACCGGACCAACAACACCCAAATACAAAACGCCGTTTGTACGTTGTTTAATGTCGTTGTAGATTTCAAAGTTTTCCATTTGTCCCCTCCTGATACTACTAATTGATATGTGTCCAACAATTTCTTTAGAACCATTTGCCTATTTCACATAAAGTTCACGCGAGTATTCCCTATACAAACTGTTTTCTTCCTGAAGTTTTTGGGGCTCTGGCTCGGCTCGGTTTGCCGGTGCCAGCCTAACCAAAATAACATCGTCGCCAATCTTTTCAATCAAACCAAGCGGAATAAAAATGTCGTCCGACTTTCGCGAAAACAACTTTCTAACCGACGGCACAACAATGCCCAAAACCTCGTTTGAAGCGGCATTAAACACCAAATCCAAAACTCTGCCCAACCTTTTGCCATCATAAAGATTAACAATTTCTTTTTCACGCATTTCACAAAAAGTTATTTCGGTTGAAGATTCTTTTTTGTCCATACTTTTTCCCTCTAGTATAAAAACTTATGCAAAAGTGAACCATAACATTAACAAAATCACAAAAAAGGAGGAAAAAATGTCAAACAAAGTCGTAATTTGTGGTGTTGACACATCGCAACTCCCGCGGCTTGATTCGGCTGCCATGCTTGAACTTGTAAAAAAGGCCCAAGCCCAGCCCGAGCAATACCGCGAAGAATTGGTGTTTGCCAACATGCGACTGGTGCTTTCGTTGGTTCAGCGTTTTTGTATCAAAAAAGAAATGGTCGACGATGTTTTTCAAATTGGCGTGATTGGCCTACTTAAGGCCGTTGACAACTTCAACACCGAAGTGGGCGTAAAGTTTTCAACCTATGCAGTGCCCATGATAATTGGTGAAATCCGCCGCTACCTGCGCGACAGTTCAACCATGAAAGTAACCCGCTCGCTGCGCGACGTGGCCTATCGGTCAATGCAATCTCGCGAACACTACAACAAATTGGGCATCGACCCAACCAACGCAATGATAGCCACCGACATAGGCGCCACCGAAAAAGAGGTTGCCGAGGCCATGGAAGCAATTGCCGAACCAATTTCGCTCTACGACTACGCTTTCACCGACAACGGCGAAGGCATCCAACTTATGGACCAACTAAAAGACCCAAAGTGCAACGAAGACAAATGGCTCGAAAACGATGCCATTCAAAAGGCAATTGCCTCACTAAACGAGCGCGAACGTATGATACTGTTCTTGCGCTACTTTGAGGGCAAAACTCAAATGGAAATTTCCAGCGAAATTGGCATAAGCCAAGCGCAAGTGTCGCGCCTCGAAAAAAACGCTTTGGCCTACATGCGCGAATACATGTAAAAAAGGGCGCCACAAAAGTGGCTCCCTTTTTTGTTTATATTAAAACTACTCTTCTATTGCAAAAATCTTGTCAGCATACTTGCTCCAACCATCAGCCGATTTGTATGTTTCAAGCGCCTCCGCCAGCACATAAATGGAAACAGTACTATTATTAATGCATACTGTTCCAAAATTGGCGGAACTTCAGAATTTATAGTTATAGAAATCAACCCACAGTCGGCAAAAGCATTATCACCAATTCTCTGTATACTTTTTGGTAGATTAATTGATGTTAGTCCTTTGCATTTTGCAAATGCACTGGCTTTTATGTATGTTAAATTTGTAGGTCTTGACGTACCGCTCGCGCTAGCGAGCGGCTATTAAAGCAATTAAAGCCCACGGTTTTAGCCGCGGGGAGCGAACGCAAAAAGATTTTCCTTTTGGCATTTTCGGCAATGCCAAATCTACACTTCCACATTTTGCTTTTGGATGTTGGTTTTTAGTTTGTCCAAAATCTTTTTTTCAAGCCTTGATATATAACTTTGCGAAATGTCCAGTTTGTCGGCCACTTCTTTTTGGGTTAGTTCGGTTTCGTTCACAAGGCCATAGCGCATTTCCATAATGTCTTTTTCGCGCGGCAAAAGCGAGTTTATGGCTGCCTTAAGTTGGTCGGTTTCAACCAAACTTTCGTAGGCTTTAAACAAGGCATCGGGCTCGCTACCCAAAACATCGGCCAAAAGCAACTCATTGCCCTCGCTGTCGGTGTTTAGCGGCGCATCCAGTGAAATATCATTTTTGGTTTTTGCAGTTTTTCGCAAATGCATCAAAATTTCATTTTCAATGCAGCGCGACGCATAGGTTGCAATTTTTATGTTTTTGTTGGCATCAAACGACTGAATGGCCTTAATAAGCCCAATTGTGCCAATTGAGGTTAAATCCTCCAAACTTGTGCCAGTTTTTTCAAACTTTTGCGCAATATACACCACAAGCCTTAGGTTGTGCTCAATAAGTTTGTCTCTAACCGACTCGTCGCCATTCCGAAGTTTTTCAAGCAAAAATTCCTCTTCTTGTGGCAAAAGTTTTGGCGGAAGAGGAATTACCCCACCAATATAATTAACACTGGCTTTTCGGCCAAATAATCGCCTAAAAAACGCAATAATTCTTTTTAATATTCCCATTTTTTCACCTCCATCAGTCCAGCGCCGGCCCAAAAAGCGCATCCACCCTAACCAGTTCCGAAAACTTTGTTTCACAAATACCAATCAGCGCATTTTTCTTTTGGTTTGCCACCATCAAAAACTCGGGTCTAAAAACCAACATTTTGCTTTTCCCGGTGGCCGACTGCGCCTCAACAAAATGCGCATTTTGCTTTTTGTCAAAATTGCAATTTTCTATTTTTTCTTTTGTTTCTTTGTTAAGATTTTTAAAAAGCGATTGTTTGCTAACCACAACAATTGGCAGGCCCGACACATCATCTTGCAGCCTGTTTCCGGTGTCCAAATAACCAAACAACTCCATTTTTTGTCCGCAAACACAAAGCGTCATATTCCGCAAAAATGGCGCAATTGCCTTTCGTTCCCTAACATATTTCCACAAATACATTCCAAAGCAACACACGCAAAACACCGCAAACACCAACAAACCAACCGGCAGCCCGTTGTAATACGAAACCGAAAATGTTTTTATGGTGTTTTTGGTCAGCAAATAAATAAAGGCCATTGTTGCCCCACCCAAACAAAAAGTGAGCACAACAAACAAAACAAACCCAACAATTTTAACCACAAATGGCTGCTTTGCAAAGGCCACAACACTCATCACAACACCAACCGCCAACTTCAAAAGCACACTTGCCCAAACTGGCAAATCAAACAACGGAAAAACAAATGCGGCACCCGTGCCCAACGCACACGCCAAAAGCACAAGCCAAATGTTTTTGTTTGCCCTAACAATTTTGGAAACCAACAAAAGCAAAACCAAATCAATCAAAAAATTGTCCAAAAACAAATATTCTGCATAAACAATCATCAACAATGTTATACAAAACCCAAGCCAAAAATAGACCAAAAAATCTCACCTTTTTGGTCTTGTTTTGTCGATAAACCAAACAACAAAAAATGCCACCCTAATTGGTGGCACAAAAAAGCACTCAAAACGAGTGCTTTTGTTTTATTTTCTTATTTTGCGAAGGAATGGTGGAATGTCGTCTTCGTCGATTTCAATTCGCGAAGAATTGATGTTTTTGTAAACCTCGGGCTTTTGCTCTTGTTTTGCAGGAGCAGGCTCAACCACTTTTTGTTCCTCACGCTGCAAGGCGGGTGCAACGCTAACTTTTGGCTCAAATCCTGCGTCGTCGCCAAACAGACTTATTGTCTTTTGGTCTTGATTGTTAACTTCGGGATTTTTTGCAACCGATTTTCCGGTCAAAAAGTCGGCAAATTTGTTGCGGTCAAAGTTTTGTGTGGCATTTTCGGGAACAACAGTTTGCGAACGCTCCTCTTTGGCTTCTTCACCCTTTTTCATTAGGTTTTCAAAACTACTGTTGTTAAAGCCGGTTGCAATAATGGTAACACAAAAACGATTGTTGTAGTCTTCGTCGATGGTTGCACCAAAAATTGTGTTTGCGGTTGGGTCAACAACTTCCTTAACAAGATGAACTGCTTCGTTAACCTCGTCCAAAGTCATGTCAAATCCACCGGTAACATTAATAATAACGGCTTTTGCGCCCTCGATAGTTGTTTCAAGCAGCGGGCTTGCAACAGCCTCACGAACAGCATCAATGTTGCGGTTGTCGCCCTCACCAACACCAATACCCATGTGAGCCATGCCTTGGTTTTTCATAACAGTTTTAACGTCGGCAAAATCAAGGTTTATAAGCGATGGTGTTGCAATCAAATCACTAATACCCTGAATACCTTGGCGCAAAACATCGTCGGCATACTTAAAGGAATCAACCATTGGGGTGCCCTTTGGAACAACCTTAAGCAATCTGTCGTTTGGAATAACAACCAAAGTGTCAACGCTTTTTGCAAGGTCGGCAATACCCATTTCGGCATGCTCCATGCGACGTTTGCCCTCAAATTCAAATGGTTTTGTAACAACTGCAATTGTCAAAATACCCATTTCTTTGGCAATCGAGGCAATAACAGGCGCAGCACCAGTTCCTGTTCCACCACCCATTCCGGCAGTAATAAACACAAGGTCGGCACCTTTTAGTTTTTCGGCGATTTGCGCTTTGCTTTCTTCTGCAGCTTTGCGGCCGATTTCGGGGTTTGCACCAGCACCAAGTCCACGAGTTAGTTTTTCACCAATTTGGATTTGTTGCGAAGCAAGGCTCATCATCAAAGCCTGACGGTCGGTGTTAACTGCAATAAATTGTGCGCTCTTAATTCCGGCGCCAATCATTCGGTTAACGGCGTTGTTTCCGCCTCCACCAACACCAATTACCAAAATTTTGCAGATTGGGGTTATGTTTGTGTAGTCCATATATTTTTCTCCTTTCCTACTTTCCAAATAGTGTAGACAAGTTGTCTTGATTTTCGTTTAGTGCCATGTCCAAAAGACCAAAAGTCGACGAAAAATGCGGTCTGTTAAGGTTTGGCAGCGAAGGTGAAACAATTTCAACCCTGCGTCCAATCTTTTTGGACAAATAATCACGCGCACCGCGCATATACGACAATCCACCACCGGTTAAATACAGTGGAATATAGTCTGGAATTTCGTATTCGCACTTTGACAAGCACTTTAGCACCATAGAAGCAATTTGGTCCATGCGCGCCTTAACAATTTCGTTGGCAGTTTTTGCCGAAATTGGCATCAAATAGTCTTTGCCCGTAACCTCATAGTAGTCGGTGTCTTTTGCGTCAATCGACAAAACAACTTTGCGCTTAAGGTTTTCGGCCTGCGACAGCGAAATGCGCAAGCATTCGGCCAAGTCGCCCATAATGTGTCCGCCGCCAATAGAAAATGTTTTCAAAAACAGCATTCCATCGCCACGAATAAGCATTATGCTACTGGTCAAATATCCACAGTCAAAAAGCAGTGCATATCTGTCTCTAATTTCGGTGTCAAACAAATACATGCTTTCGGCCAAGCACGAAGAGATGTATTCGGCACTTTTAATACCCAATTCCTCAAGAATATTTTCTATAAAATCCAAGAAATTATTCTCGGCCAAAACATACGAAATGTAGCCGCCCAAACGAGTGGACGAAAGGCCGCGTGGCTCAATGATTTTGCGCGAATCATCCAAAGTAAAATAAATTGGTGTGTTGTTAATAACAGTGTGGGTTGGATGTTTGCGATATATGTTTCCAACATAAAACAATTGGTTTATGTCTTGATCGGTTATTTTTTTGCGTTTTGGGAAGTTAATGTTGCACTCACGGCAAATAACACTTGTGAACTCACCCGGAACGCCAACATACAAATGTGTTACCTTTGTGTGCGAAGTGGTTTCGGCATTTGCAATGGCAAGAGCAATAGCATTTTTAACATCTTCGGTCTCAAAAAATTCACCATCCGAAAAGCCGGTGTATTCAACTTCACCGGTGCCCTTAATGTTAAAGGTGTTGTTTATGCCGCGTTCTGCCACAATAACTGTGATCTTGTATGAACCAATATCCAGAATTGCGACTTCTTTTTTCTTAACCATACAGTCCCCCACTTTTAGTTAATGTAATTATAAATTACTTTTTTTGCACTGTCAAACAAATACAAACTATTTTGCTCATTCAACTCAAAAATCACATTCGGCAAAAATTGTCATAAAATGAAGTATGGAAACAACTCAAAACAGCAGATTTATCATTGATGGTGGCCACAAACTGTGTGGCGAGTTGGCGGTCGACACCGCCAAAAACGCCATTTTGCCCATAATTGCAGCCACAATTCTTTGCGACCAAGACATTTTGCTTCAAAACATCCCTCAACTTTCGGATGTCGACAAAATGAACGATATCATTTGCGCGCTGGGCGGAACAGCCATGCGTAAAGGCACAAATGTGCACATAAACACAAGTGGCGTAAATTCCTTTGAAATCCCACCAAAACTGGCCAGCGAAATTCGCTCCAGCATTTTTATGTTGGGCCCCATTTTGGCCAAACACAAAACTGCGCGCGTTGCATGTCCGGGCGGCTGCGACATTGGAAGCCGCCCAATCGACCTGCATCTTTCGGGACTGCGCGACCTAAACGTAAAAATAACCGAAGAGCACGGCTTTATCAACTGTGATGGCAGCCGCATGAAAAATGGAATAGTCCACCTAGACTATCCCAGCGTTGGCGCCACCGAAAACATAATGATGGCCGCCGTTTTGCTTAAGGGCGAAACCACCATCTACAATGCAGCCAAAGAGCCCGAAATAACCGATCTACAAAATTTTATCAATTCAATGGGCGGAAAAATCAGTGGCGCAGGCACCGGCACCATAAAAATACGCGGCACAAAAAAACTGCACGGCACAGTTTTCACACCCATTTCCGACCGCATTGTTGCAGGAACCTACCTAATTGCCGCAGCCATGACTGGCGGAAAAATTTTGCTGTCAAACTGCAATTTTGAGCATATTTATTCGCTAATCACAAAACTGCGCAATTCTGGTTGCAAAATCGATTATAATAGTGATAAAATATGGCTAGAGACAAAATTCAGGCCATTGTCTTGTCCAAGTGTAGAAACCCAACCCTACCCTGGTTTCCCAACCGATTTGCAGGCTCAATTTTTGGCACTTCAAACAGTGTCCGAGGGCATTTCAGTGATCACCGAAAACATGTTCGAAACACGTTTTAAGCATGTTCCCGAGTTGGTCAAAATGGGCGCCAAAATTACCACGCGTGATCGCATGGCAATTGTTAGGGGCGGCAAGCTTTTTGGCGCAAGTGTTCAGGCGCGCGATCTACGCGGCGGCGCCAGCCTTATTTTGGCGGGGCTTGCAGCAAAAGGCACCACAACCGTTGGCGGAATAAATTTCGTCGACCGTGGCTACGACCACTTGGAGCAAAAACTAAACGCACTGGGTGCGCAAATAAAACGAACCTAATGAGAAAAAAACGTATCATAATTCTTTGCTCAATATTAAGTGTTTTTGCAGTGCTAATAATTCTTGCAAGCACAGTTTTTAGATTGAGCAAAGTTCAAGTAAACTTTTTAACAACAAACATGACAGTTTTGTCCGAAACCGATGCAAAAACCATAAAAGACACCGGCAAATTCAAAACTGGCGGAAACATTTTGTTTATGAATTTTGAAAAGCAAAAGGCCAACATCGAAAAAAATGTGCCCTATGCAAAAGTTGTAAAAATTGAACGCAAGTTCCCAAACAAAGCCGTTGTTCACATATCCGAGCGCACACCAGCCGCCATCATAAACGACGGAATTGTTGCCTATGTGCTCGACAGCGACCTAAAGGTTCTAAAGGTTGTAGACATTGGCTCGTTTGACCAAAACCACCTAACCTCGGCCGAATACAACTCTCCCACCCTAAACGGCATCGAAATCGAAAAAACATTAACAAGTGGCGACTTTGTGAACAACACAACCGCAATTGGCGTCGTTTCGTGCATCGAAAGCGGCCTAAAAAGCATTAGCTACTCCATTCAAGACCTTTCAAACATCAATGTTTCGCAAGAAAACGACCAAACCCACCTAACCCTCCACGTTAGGGGCAACAGTTTGTATTTGGAGCTAGACAA
>SAMEA104315437__coassemble_647_pt1 | contig 15165 bp, 15 predicted proteins | sample SAMEA104315437__metabat2_high_PE_028 | metagenome-assembled genome bin SAMEA104315437 (sample SAMEA104315437) | gut metagenome | biome: Monkey gut; feature: monkey-associated habitat; material: faeces | place: China | collected 2013 | reverse complement strand
TCAAAAAGCCACCGAAAACAAAACCGCAACACAAATCGCCGCCGACCTATCCACCAAAAAATCCAACAATTCAAAGAGCGGATTAAAGAACAACCCAACCGCAATCTTCTTCATTGTTCTATCTTCAATTTTGCTAGTTGCAATCATCCTTCTTGCCCTAATTGCTCGCAGCGTAAAACGCTTGCCAAAACGCGTTTCTGTAAATGTTCCACAAGCCAACTACGACCGCAAACACACTGGCAAAAAGACCAACAACAAAAACGACAAAGGTTTTGTATAAAATCACAAAAAGCCAGCAATCACGCTGGCTTTTGCTTTTTAACCATCAAAAAACTCCAGATAATTCTGGAGTTTTTTGTTATCTTATGCTTCTTCCTTCTCTAATCTCATCAATCAGTTCACCAAGATTGCATTGCAAAGCCAATAGACTGTTCTCATAGTTCTCTTTAAAACATTTGTCTAGTTTTTCTCGCAATGCCATTTTGTGATGTTCGTCAAGCACATCATCGTTTGCAATTTGCTTTCTCAATCTATAAATTTGCAGCGAATATTTTTTGTTGTCAATTTGCTTGTCTATCAAATCTGCATTTGCAATAAAATCCGACTCGTTCATTGCTCCACGGCTGCTCACAAGACAGAAAATATCATATTTGTCGTTGTCCATGCTTTGTTTTATTTGTTCGATGCTTGTTGTGTAGTTCACATACTTATTATTAGAATCCATAATATTCTCCTTACACCAAAATAATATCATGCCACACGCCCAAAGTCAATACCCCAAAAAAACTGCTTGGGCATTTCCCAAGCAGTTAAAAATTATCTTTGACCTTCGCTGGCAGCTTCAACAATTGCTGCAATGCGTTGCATTTTGTTGTTCAAACAACCAATTTCTTTCAAGCAAAGCCCTTTCATTTCAAGGAAGTTTTTTTCGCTTCTTTTTGAAATTTCTTTGTCGCCTTTCTTTGCAACAGCAGCGCCCTCAATTTTATCAACTTCGTACCAAAGTTTTTCAACGCTGATATTGTTCAAAATGTTTTCCAAACTTTCGCCATCGGTTCTGATTCCTTCATATTTCTCAAGAGCCTTAATTGCTTCAATCCTCAAAAACAAAGTGCAATTGCGCAATTCTTCCAACTCTTTAGTAAATTTATCAATTCTAACAAATCCCATTTTCAATTTCTCCTAACACAAAAATAATACCATTTTTACCTCCAAAAGTCAATACCAAACCTTCAAAAAGGGCTCATCAAAGAGCCCTTAAAAAAAACAACTACTAGCTGAAATATCTTTTGAGAATTTTCCCAGTTTCACTTTTTGCGCATTTTGCAATCTTTTCGGGTGTGCCAACGGCCACAACTTTGCCACCAGCATCTCCCCCTTCGGGTCCCAAATCAATAACATAATCGGCTGTTTTTATCATGTCCAAATTGTGTTCAATAACAACCACCGAGTTGCCGTTTGAAACCAGTCTTTGCAAAATACCAATCAGTTTTTCAACGTCGTAGGTGTGCAAACCAGTTGTTGGTTCGTCCAAAAGATACAAAGTTTTGCCAGTGCTGCGCTTTGCAAGCTCGGTTGCCAACTTAACGCGCTGCGCCTCACCACCCGAAAGAGTGGTTGCAGGCTGGCCCAACTTAATGTAGCCCAACCCAACATCAAACAAAGCCTGAATTTTGTTCTTTATTTTGGTATGGTTTTCAAAAAACTTAAGCGCCTGCTCAACAGTCATTTCCAAAACATCGTTGATGTTTGCACCCTTGTAGCAAACCTCCAAAGTTTCGCGATTGTAGCGCTTGCCATGACACTCATCACACTCAACATAAACATCGGGCAAAAAGTGCATTTCAATTTTGTGCACACCATCGCCGCCACAGGCCTCACAACGTCCACCCTTAATGTTAAACGAAAATCTTCCCGCACCATAGCCACGCGCTTTTGCATCGGGCGTTGTTGCAAAAAGTTCCCTAATTGCAGTAAACACTCCAGTGTAGGTTGCAGGGTTTGAGCGCGGCGTTCTGCCAATTGGTTGCTGGTCAATAACAACAACTTTGTCCAGCAAATTGTCGCCTTCCATTTTGTCGTATTTACCCTCACGCAAATGCGACCTATTAAGCGCGTTTGACACTGCTGGGCACACAATTCCATTAACAAAACTACTTTTTCCACTGCCGGACACGCCAGTAACAGCCACAAAATTTCCAAGCGGAATTTCAACATCAATGTTCTTTAGATTGTTTTCTTCGCATCCAAAAAACTTAAGCCAACCTTTGTCTTGTGGCCTGCGTTTTTTTGGCACCACAATCTGCCTTCTGCCGGCCAAATACGCCCCCGTAAGCGACTTCTCGCATTTTTCAATGTCGTCCGTCGTTCCGGTTGCAACAATGGTTCCTCCGTGCACTCCTGCCTTTGGTCCAACATCCACAATAAAATCGGCCGCACGCATTGTGTCCTCATCGTGCTCAACCACAATAACCGTATTTCCGTTGTCCCTTAATTGTTTTAGCGTGCCAATAAGTTTGTGAGTGTCGCGTGGATGCAAACCAATGCTGGGCTCGTCCAAAATATACAAAACGCCCGTTAGTGAACTTCCAATTTGCGTTGCCAACCTAATGCGCTGCGCCTCACCACTCGAAAGAGTGTATGCACTGCGCGACAAAGTCAAATAGCCCAGCCCAACATCAAACAAAAATTGAGTTCTTGCAATAATTTCTTTGATAATGGATTGTCCAATTTGCTTTTGCATTTTCGACAGTTCCAAGCCCGAAAGCCATTCTTTAAACGCAGTAATGGTCATGTCCGAAACTTCGGCAATGTTTTTGCCCGCAATCCTAACCGACAACGCCTTGTCGTTATAGCGTTTTCCGTGGCAAGTTGAGCAGGGAATTTCAACCATAAGTTTTTCAATTTCTGCCCGCGTAAAGTCGCTGGAAGATTCGCGATAGCGGCGCATAAGATTGTTAACCACACCCTCAAACTTTCCATTAAATTGCGTTTTAAATCCAGCGTTTTCGTATTTCATTTCAATTTTTTCGCCGTCGGTTCCAAAAAGCAATTTGTCCAAAACATCCTTTGGCAAATCGCACACAGGGCTATTAAGCGAAAATCCATATCTTTTGGCCAAAGCCTTAAAATACATTCCTGTCATTGCGCCATCACCCCAACCAAAAGCCTTAATGGCGCCATCTGCAATCGACTTGGTTTTGTCGGGAATCAACAAATCAACCGATATTTCTTTCCTAAAACCAATGCCCAAACATTCAGGACAAGCGCCATATGGCGTGTTAAACGAAAACAATCTGGGCGAAATTTCTTCAAATGCAAACCCGCAGTCTGGGCACGAATAGTTGGTTGAATACAACTTTTCCTCACCCTCGGTGTCAACAACAACCACACCGTTTGAAATTTTTAGTGCGGTTTCAAGCGACTCAACAAGCCTGCTTCGGTTGTCGGCTCTTGCAATAATACGGTCAACAACCACCGAAATATTATGTTTTTTGTTCTTTTCCAAAACCGGCAACTCATCAACGCCATAAACCACGCCGTCAATTTTTGCCCTAACATAACCCGCTTTTGAAAAACTGTCCAAAATGGTTTTATGCTCACCTTTTTTGCCTCTGATGATGGGCGCAATAACCATCAATTTTTTGCCTTCGGCCAAAAGCACAGTGTCGGCAATTGCATCAACACTCATCGACTTTATTTCGGTTCCGCAAATAGGACAAAATGGTGTGCCCAAATGGGCAAACAACAGTCTCAAATAGTCCTGAATTTCGGTTACGGTACCAACAGTAGACCTTGGGTTTGCACTGGTGGTTTTTTGATCAATAGCAACCGCCGGCGATAATCCTTCAATGGAGTCAACATCGGGCTTTTGCATTTGGCCCAAAAACTGCCTAGCATAGCTAGACAAACTCTCCATATATCTGCGCTGGCCTTCGGCAAACAAAGTGTCAAAAGCAAGACTTGTTTTTCCACTGCCCGAAAGCCCCGTAAACACAATCAACTTGTTTCTGGGAATTTCCAAATTAACATTTTTTAGATTGTTTTCTCGCGCTCCAACAATTTTAATTTTATCATTCATCTATTTTTTCACACCTGCCAATTTCTTTTCAAGTTCGGCAATTTCATCTCGCAATTCAATTGCCTTTTCGAAGTCCAAATTCTTAACACAAATACGCATTTGCGCGCGTGTTTTTTCAATAAGTTTGGGAATATTTTCAATTTCAATTCGGTCCGAAACAACAACCTTTTTCCTAATCGAAATGCCCTCTTGAATGTCCTTAACAATGGTCTTTGGCACAATACCGTGTTTTTTGTTGTATTCTTCCTGAATCGATCGGCGTCTGTTGGTTTCGTCAATAGCCTTTTGCATCGACTCGGTAACAACGTCGCCATACATCACAACATGGCCCTTTGCATTTCTTGCAGCCCTTCCTATTGTTTGAATAAGCGCACCTTCGCTTCGCAAAAAGCCCTCTTTGTCGGCATCCAAAATAGCCACCAACTCAACTTCAGGAATATCAAGTCCTTCCCTCAAAAGGTTAATTCCAACCAAAACATCAACTTCGCCTTTTCGCAAACTGTTAATAATTTCCATTCGCTCCAAGGTCTTAATTTCGCTGTGCAAATAGGCCACCTTAATTTTCTTTTCAGCCAAAAACGAAGTCAAACTTTCAGCCATCTTTTTGGTTAGGGTTGTAACCAAAATTCGGCCACCATCCGCCACCGTTTTTTGAACCTCACAAATCAGGTCATCAATCTGTCCTTCTGTCTTTCTAACCTCAATTTTGGGATCCAAAAGCCCCGTTGGCCTAATAATTTGCTCGGCAATATTGTCGGCATGCTCTTTCTCGTAGGGGCCGGGCGTTGCCGAAACACAAATCAGCTGATTAAATCGCTGTTCAAACTCATCAAAGGTCAAAGGTCTGTTGTCATAAGCCGCCGGCAGCCTAAATCCATAGTCAACCAAACTGTCTTTTCGGGCTCGGTCGCCATTAAACATTGCCCTAATTTGCGGAATGGTCATATGACTTTCGTCGATAAACAGCAAAAAGTCGTCGGGAAAATAATCCAACAAAGTGTAGGGCGGCTCGCCAGGCTTTCGTCCATCAAAATATCTCGCATAGTTTTCAATGGCGCTGCAATAGCCCATTTCGGCAATCATTTCAAGGTCGTAGTTCACGCGCTGCTTAAGTCTTTCGGCCTCAAGAATAGCACCTCTTGCCATAAGCACATTAACCTGCTTGTCTAGGTCTTCCCTAATAATCTGCAGGGTTTCTTCCATTTTGTCCTGATTAACAACATAGTGGGTTGCGGGAAAAATCATTTCGTGCTGCAAAATGGCCAATCGCCTGCCCGAAACAGCCTCCACTTCCGACAAACTCTCAATTTCGTCATCAAAAAACTCAACCCTAATCATGTTGTCGCTAGACGACGAAGGAAAAATATCCAAAACATCGCCCTTCATCCTAAAGGTGCCTCTGCAAAACTCAACATCGTTGCGCTTATACTGAATGTCAATCAAACGGCGAGCCAAGTCATCACGCCTAATCTTCATTCCGGGTCGAAGCGAAATAGCCTGTTTTAAATATTCATCGGGCTCACCCAAACCATATATGCACGACACACTGGCCACAACAATAACATCTTTTCGCTCAAGCAAAGCGCAAGTTGCAGAGTGACGCAATTTGTCTATTTCTTCATTAAGTTGAAGTTCTTTTTCAATGTAGGTGTCGGACGACACAATGTAGGCCTCTGGCTGATAATAATCATAGTACGAAACAAAATAGTTCACCGAATTGTTTGGGAACAACTCCCTAAACTCGTTGCAAAGCTGCGCGGCCAGTGTTTTGTTGTGCGCAATAACCAAAGCGGGTCTGCCCACCTTTTCAATAATATTGGCCATGGTAAAAGTTTTGCCCGAGCCCGTAACGCCCAGCAAAATTTGAGTTCTCAAACCATCTTCAACGCCCTGCACAAGCGATTTAATCGCTTGGGGTTGGTCCCCAGTGGGCTTTTTGTCGCTAACAATTTCAAACTTCATCACACTTATTATAACCAACCACAAACAAAAAACAAGCAATGCCCCAAAATAAAGTCAAATCTGCCCAAATAATTGACAACAAAAGACCAAAGTGTTAGACTAACAACGCACACAAGGAGAAAAATATGGAAAACGAAAAAAGTGCATCAATGCAACAAATCGTCGCACACTGCAAAAACTATGGATTTTTGTTTCCGGGCAGTGAAATATACGACGGAATCGCCAACGTTTGGGACTATGGCCCACTTGGTGTAGAACTAAAAAACAACATAAAAAATTATTGGTGGAAAAAGTTTGTTTGGGAAAGTGAAAATTCTCAAGGACTAGACGCCGCCATTTTAATGAACCCAAAAGTTTGGGAGGCTTCGGGCCACCTGACATCTTTTTCCGACCCAATGGTCGACTGCAAAGAGTGCAAAGCCCGTCATCGTGTCGACGAACTTATTGAGGCTCATTCAAAGGGCAAAGTAAACGCAGACCTTCTCACCAAAGAAGAGTGCGAAGCATACCTAACCGACCACAAAGTGGCCTGCCCTGTTTGCGGCAAACACAACTTCACCCCCATCCGCGACTTCAACCTATTGTTTGCAACAAAACGCGGCGTAACAACCGACAGCAACTCAACAATCTACCTTCGCCCCGAAACCGCACAAGGCGAATATGTAAACTTTCTAAACGTTCAACGCTCAATGCGTCAAAAAATCCCATTTGGTATTGGCCAAATCGGCAAAGCATTCCGCAACGAAATCACCCCCGGAAACTTCACCTTCCGCACCATCGAATTTGAGCAAATGGAATATCAATGGTTCTGCCATGCCGAAGACAGTGGAAAATACTATGAAGAGTTCAAAGAGCGCTCCAAAAAATTCTTCCGTGGTTTGGGCATCCCCGACTCTCAACTAAAATTCCACGACCACGACAAATTGGCATTCTATGCCAAAGCCGCCTGCGATGTATACTACAACTTCCCAATCGGTTGGAAAGAAGTTAACGGCATTCACAACCGCTCCAACTACGACCTAACCCAACACCAAAAATTCTCTGGCAAAAAGCAAGAATACATCGACCCAACCACCAACGAAAAATTCATTCCATCAGTCATCGAAAACAGTTATGGTGCCGACCGCGCTGTTCTTGCCGTAATGTGCGAAGCTCTTCGCTATCAAACACTCGAAAATGGCGAAGTTCGTGAAGTAATGCACTTTGCTCCACACATTGCTCCAATCAAAGTTGCAATTCTGCCACTAATCAAAAAAGTTCATGCCGACAAAGCCCACGAAGTCTTCAGAATGCTCTGCGACGACATGCGCACCACCTACGACGAAACTGGCACAATCGGCAAACGCTATCGCCGCCAAGACGCCATCGGAACCCCATTCTGTGTAACCATCGACGAAGACACTCTAACCAAAAACACAGTAACAATCCGCAACCGCGACACAATGCAGCAAGAAACAGTTGACCTATCACAACTAAAATCCTACCTAATGGACAAAATCCGTCCACAACAAGTTTAACCACCCACAAAAAATATTCCCTCAAGGGTTATCCATTTTGAAACTTGCAAAAAACTCAAAATAAGGTTTCGATCTTTTGAAACTAGCGAATTAAAAACAAGTTTTAACACGAAAAAATAGCAGTCATTTGGGTCCCCACCCAAAGAGACTGCTATTTTTATATTATAATATTAGTTCTTGCTCATTAGATTCTTTTAAGTTTTGAAAAGGTAAGGAGTATATAGTTTCTTGACCATTACTTGATTTCAAACGTTTATTTTCTTCAATTAATGTTTGATTTAAAGTTTCTTTGTCAATGCCAAATTGTGTTGCTTTTTGCAAAATTATATTTTTTAATTCTGTTAATTTTAAATTTAAATCAACATCAACCTCTAAATGATTTTCTGCATTAAATTTTTGAACTGCAAATAATTTAAAGGCAGAAAAATTCTTAATAACTTCTAAAACATCTTCTTTTGAATTTATATTTAGAGATTGTATATATTCGTCAAGCATTTTCTCTTGGAAAAATGAAATAGTGCCCATAGTATTTGTCTTTGGAGTTTTAGATGTTATGTCTTTTAGATAATCGTTAAACATTTGCATTGGCATACTTGTTTTTTGAAACCAATTATTTAATACTTTTTCTTCAAATTGATTATTCCACAAAAATCCATTTTGAAATTTACCTATAATACTATCCTTATAAACTCTAATAAAATATTCTGCAATAGGCGCCAAAGCATAATTAGATGATTCCGGATTTCTACAAAGAAGAACACCTTTATTATTGCTCCTGACTGTTAAAGCATTTGAATTAACTATGTTTAATGCGATAATTTCAGTCATAAATTCTTCCATTCTGCTAGCAACAGCATTAGGGTTTTTGTATAAATCAGGTTTTATTATGGCATATTGAGCGTGGTCAACGCCTTCATTATGACCAGTAAATCCCGTTGTTATACCATCATCGCTAGCGGCGTGTATTAACTCGTGTGTTATAATCTTTGCACGAATATTCTTTTTTATTATTTCTAATGTTTCTTCATCTTTGATATGAGAATAGTTTGCAATTCTTTTATCAACATCATCTTTTAACAAAATATCGTGTGTATCATCTCTATAAATAGAAAATTCGTCACCTTCTGCTATGCCTATTCGTTGCACATTATTATAAATTCTATTTAAATATATGTTTGCTAGGTCTGTTTCTTCGCCTTTGGGAGATATAAAAGAGTTATAATCATTAATATTTGAAATATCTACTTTCTCTGGGAAGTTTTGTTTGAAATAAAGATAACTTGCTGTTATAGCTTCAATAATTTCTTCATCAAAACCTTCTCTGCCAGCAAATAATTTTGCGACATCTCTTTTTGTCTTTTCAAAATCCTGCATATTTTCCTCGTTAAAATTGAACGTCGTAAAAATCTAATCTTGATTTAGCACAAGCTAAGCTATCTTGTGCAACAATAACATCTTTTGCATATTCAGCACAATTTTTAAAATTAGTTTCCTCTACAACACATAAACTAATCTTGGTTGCAAAAACATCTTCATTTACATTGATATTATAAACATTGAATTTCATAGATTTATGTCTTTTTAATTTATCTATCTTTACAACAGAAGTATTAGTGGTTAAGTATTCATCTCCAAGTTCTAACAACTTTTTAATTTCCTCATCAGAACAAACACAATATGCACGTAGAGATAGAATTCTAGGGTCCAAAGTTAAATTTACAACTCTAATATTATTTAATTTTCTTTCTAAATCCCTAGCTAATAAATACTTGTTAACAACTAGGGAAGCCTTTGAATTCTTAATATATTCATCTTCCTTTTCTTTATTTTGATAAATTTGCTTAAAAAAGTTTTTAAAAATTTCTTCGTAGGAAAGACCTTTCTTTTGATTTTCTGTAAAATTGATTTTATCCATAAAAATACACCTCATATAATGAGTATAGCATAAAATTTGTAAATCTGTATTTTTTTTTAAAAAAAATTAAAAATATTCAGTTAGCATTTAAACGTGTGCTTGTCTTGATACAAGTCGGTGTCGCTTCGCCCCACCGAAGACAAGCACACGCAAACAACTAAATAAATGAATGCAAAAAGCGAAAATGTTGGTGAACGTAACACACTTTCGCTTTTTGCTATTGTATGTAATGGCTAATTTATTCCATGGTGTACTTGACAAAAGTCTCTGAAATGAGTTTTTCTTTTGCTGGTTAAGACCGAGAAACGATAATTGTGCTTATATATTTTGTTTTTCGTTTCTCTGCCTTTTGATATTATGTTTTCATTTCTTCTCTTGTCAAGCACCTTTCACGGCATAAAGTAGCTTAAAAAAGATTAGAACATTTCCGCTCTAATCTTTATAATTATTTCGCAAGTTTCAAAATTGACTGACTAACCGGGAATATTTTTTTATAAAATTTTCAAATTAATTTCAAAATAAATTATCACAAATAATTATTTTTCACAAACCACAAACGCGCATGTTTTTACATGCGCGTTTAATAATTTAATTAATTAAAAAATTCAAAATTATTTATTGTCTTGTTCTTTGTTTTCAACTGTGTCGGTTTCGGCGGCTGTTTCTTGTGCCAAAGCAAGTTTGTCTTGTTTTTTCTTTTTGATTAAAGCATAAATAATTGAGCCAACAATAAACAAAACTGCAAGTGCTAAAAATACATACATAATAATACTTTCAGCACCGGGAGCAAGCAAACAAATGCAAGTCATAATTGCACCTGAAATAACGTTGCCAACAAAAACAGCAAGCACTCCCCAACCAAAAGGAAGGTTCAAATAACTTGCCACCGCACTGCCCGTCCATGCACCAGTAAGCGGCAGCGGGACAGCAACAAATCCGGCAACACCAATAAACTTTTTCCAAAACACTTTTCTTTTGTGCTTTTCTTCACCTATTCCGTCCATAATTTTGCTGGATTTGCTAACAAAACGATTTTCAAGACCCGTGGCCATTTTTCTGAACACTTTTGTTTTCTTAAGCCAACCAAAAAATGGTTTTAGAAGCGGAACAATCACAAGTGCAGGAATTGTGGAACCCACAACAGCCAAAAGATAGGCTTCCCACCATGGCAAAACCTTGGCGCCCCAAAATGCAGCCGAAAGCGCAAAAGGAATAGCACCCCTCAATTCAACAATCGGCACCATTGCAATCAACAAAACGCCCAGCCAAGGGCACGAACCAAACACTTTAGTTGTAAAACTTTTAATAGCCTCGGTCATACTAAATCTTTATTCTCCAAAGTTTAATCTATGCAAGCCTTGCCGAAATTTCATTGCCAAGCTGCAAAAGCCTTGCATCAACAACCGAAAAATCAGTTTCTCCAACAGCAATCAACATTGTTTTGTAGGTGTTTTCGGTTTGCCACAAAAGTTCAATCTCCAAAAGCGACGCATCTTGCAAACTTTCAGGCATAAATTTCAAAAATCTTTCCTCGCACATTTCCAAAACAGTTTTTCCGCCCAACATGGTTTCTGCAAACTCTTTTATTGCCGTTTGTTTCTTTTCATTGCTCAACTTTTTGTTTGAAACAACGCAATTGATATACTCTTCGTAATAGGAAATTTTAAGCGCGTCTTTTTCAAAACTCGATGCAGCAAATTCCTTAACATCTTTTGCCTTTTTGCGATATTTTGCATCAACTTGCAGTCTGCACAAATAATCAGTTAGGCTGCAAACCGCATATTGCTTGTCTTTTTCAATGGTTTCAAGCGCCTTTTTGTCAAAAGCTTCGGCAAATGCAACATAGTCTTTGTGGTTAAACATTTTTGGAGCAAATGCCAAAATTCTGCTGTTGTCCTGATATTTATCGGCCATATAAACCAAATTGTACAAGTCCTCAATTTTTCCCGAGCGTTCATACACCAACTCTTGCGACGCAATCATGCCCTTTTCGCTGCCAAAAGTTCGATACATAGCCACACCGGTTTTTGGCGAAATAAAAGGCAAAGCCAACACAACAATAAGACTGGCAAGACCCAGCCCAACCAAAGTCAAAAAGAATATTTTCAAACTAGATTTTGTTAGTTGCTTTTGTTCTTCTGTTTGCTTCATTGATCATTCTCAATTTGTTTGATTTTGTTTATTCTGCGCTCATGTCTGCCGCCCTCAAATTCGGTTTCCAAAAACACATCAGCAATTTTTAATGCAACATTGCGTGCAGTATATCTAGCACCCAAAGTAAGCACATTTGCATTGTTGTGAGTGCGTGCAAAAAATGCAATCTCTGGCGACGAGCAAAGCGCAGGATAAATGCCTTTTATTTTGCTAGCAGCAATAGTAATTCCAATTCCTGTTCCACAAATTGCAATACCAACAGTGTTGTTAAAATTAAGCACACGATCAGCAAGCGGCTTAACAAAATCTGGATAGTCGTCGGGGGCTGTTCCGCTTTGCGAACCCAAAACAGTAACACCATAGCCTTTCTTTTCAAGATAGGCTGCAATTTCTCGTTTTAACAAAACTCCCGAGTGGTCCGATGTAATAACAACATTCTTTTTTGCATTTTCGCTCATTTTATTTTCTCCTAAAAATTCTTTCAAAAATTTGGTCTATCGCATAATCCAATTGCTTTGCAACCGCAATATAGTCCTCTTGCGAGCCACCAAACGGATCCCTAATTTCAACAAAATCGGCAGCCTCGGCAATTGTTTTAACCTTAACGCCAAACTTGCTATCAATAATGGCCTTATGTTCGGGTGTCATGCAAAAACAATAATCGCATTCCTCAAGGTCTTTTTTGCAAAGTTCTTTTGGCACAATACGCTTTGTTGTTGGAACCCCCAAAAGTTCCATTGCCCTCATTGCTTTTGGCTCAACAACGGCATCATCAACAACAAAAAGCCCTCTGCAATCTGCCTCAACGCCCACAAGTTTGTTGTTTTTTATTTTTGTTCGTGCCAAATACACCGCCATTGGCGAACGACAAGTGCAACCCGAACAAACAAATAGAATTTTTTTCACACCACCAAAATACCACATTTTTCTAGCAAGGTCAATCAATACACAAACACAAAACAAAAAGCACCCAAATTTGGTGCTTATTGTTTTTCAAATTCCAACGAATCCTTAATTGGTTCCACCACCTGTTTTCCAATCTCAAACACCGGCGCTGTTTCGTTTTGTGCAAAATTTTTGATATTCTTTTTTCCTTTTGCACTTATCCGCTCAAGTTCGGCGCACTTTTCGCCCAAGTATTCAATGTTTTTGTTATTAACCTCAATGGTGTTTTCAAAACTTTCAACCAACATTCTAACTTGTTTTTTGTTGTATCCAAACAAACTGGTTCTAATTTTTTCCATCAAAAATAGCATACCATTTTTCACGGTATGCTATACACAATCACGAAACAATATTGTATCCCTCGGGAGTAAGCAAGAAAATGTTTCCATCAATTCTTTGGGTGCTGCCCGAAAGCGCATAAACTGCCCCACTAACAAAATCCAAAATGCGCTGTGCCTCGGCTTGCGACAAGCCCTCCAAAATCATAATGGCCGACTCGCCCTGTTTTAAATAATCAATAAGCCCCTGAACCTCTTTGTAGGTTTTGGGTCTGTGAATAACCACATTTTTTGTGCCATACCCCGAAATTCCGTTCTCGGGTGCATAGTCGTTCCCACTGGATTCTTGGGCCGAAAAACTGTTGGCATCAACGCCGCCAAACGCATTGTAATTGCTGCCGTCAAAACTTGTGTTTTCGGGTGCAGCGGGTTCTTGTGGAACCTCAACAACAGGTTCTTCCTTTTGTTCTTTTTTCTTTTTCTTTTTTTCTTTTTTGATATCGTCTTCGTCGCTTTCAAAGCCAATACCCTTCATTAGCCAATCAAAAAATCCCATAATTTTTCTCCAAGTACTTTAAGTTTAGTCAATATCAACAAATTTGTCTAGTTATTTTTGCAGTTTTTCAACTTCGGACCAAAGACCACTGCACAAATACACGCATTTAACACAAATCGACTTAATGCCGCTCGAATACAAATTGTTTGGAAACGACGATTTCAAAAACTCGTCAATCTCACCCTTAACAGTCTCCAGCCTTTCGGCAAAAACACGGTCCAATTCATCATCACCCATTTTCTTTTCCAAAAAGGCAATATCTTTTCTTCGTTTTGAAATTTGTTTGTAGGCATTTGCCGCCGAAATTTCCTTTCTATCAAGCGCAAGTGCAATTTCAAACAAATTGTTCATACAATCCCACAAGCCCTCCACAGCCCGCCACTGCGAGTTTGAAAGCCACGATTTTTTGGGCTTTTTAAGTTTAATTTCCTCAATTTCGCATCGCCACTTGCTGCCCGATAGTTGTTTTTCAATATTTTCGGCCATTTCTTTGGTTGGATAAGCAAAAGCCACCACCCAAAAACTGTCATCCACCCAAATAAAACCAGCGCCTCCAGCCACCTCAACATTGTCGGCCATATCCTTTGCATCGGAAACAAAATCATATTTGCCCACAACCACCAAAAAGGCCTTTTTGCTGAATTTGTCTCGATTTGTGCTTTTCTTAAAAACAGCAAACAAAACAATGGCCAAAACAAGCGCCAAACTCAAAATCAAAACAAACCAAAATTTAGCGCCTTTTCGCCTTTGTTTTCCAGCACTTTCAAAAAAATATAACTCATAAAATGTCGCGGTTTTTCGCATTTGCATTTTTCCCGTGTTACTATGTGTATGCAAGGCGGCCAAAATTTATAAGACACCAAAATGCGGCAGCTTTCGACAACATAACATTTTTGCAAAATCACAAAGCAAAATACAATAAAATCAAAAGGAGAAAAACAATGAAAATCAAACCTCTATTCGATCGCATTCTGATCGAAAACATAACACCCAGCCCCGCCAAAACAAACGGCATCATTCTTCCCGAAACTTCACAAGACAAACCATTGCTTGGCAAAATCATTGCACTGGGCAATGGCAAAATGGCCGACGGAAAAGATGTTGATATGCAAATAAAAGTTGGCGACAAAATTCTATACAACAAATACGCAGGAAGCGAATACAAAGACAATGGCAAATCGCTAGTTCTAATGCGACAAAGCGAAATACTTGCCCTTGTCGAGGAGGAATAAAACAACCATGTCAAAACAAATGCTATACCACGAAAGGGCACGAAAGGCTCTCGAGCAAGGCGCTTCCAAACTTGCCAACGCTGTAAAAATAACATTGGGTCCAAAGGGAAGAAATGTTGTTCTCGAGCGAAAATACACCACCCCACTCGTAACAAATGATGGAGTAACAATCGCCAAAGAGATCACACTTCCCTCTCCGGCCGAAAACCTTGGTGCGGCCATGCTAAAAGAGGCCAGCATCAAAACAAACGAAGTAGCAGGCGACGGCACAACAACTGCCGTCGTTCTTGCACATTCGCTAATCAAAAACGGCCTAAAAAATCTAATGGCGGGCGCAAACCCCATTCTTATGCGCAAGGGCATGCAAAAAGCCCTAAAGTGCGCCACAAACCACCTAAAAGAAATTTCAAAACCGGTTCAGTCCAAAATTGAACTTGCCCAAGTTGCAAGCATTTCTGCTGCCGACACCGAAATTGGAGACTTGGTGGCCGCGGCAATGGAAAGGGTTGGCACCGACGGAATAAT
>SAMEA104315437__coassemble_646_pt1 | contig 15175 bp, 17 predicted proteins | sample SAMEA104315437__metabat2_high_PE_028 | metagenome-assembled genome bin SAMEA104315437 (sample SAMEA104315437) | gut metagenome | biome: Monkey gut; feature: monkey-associated habitat; material: faeces | place: China | collected 2013 | reverse complement strand
TATGGGTGGTTCGTTTGGATTGCCAGGTCAGCCCGGCCACATTTCCTACAACTCGCGCACCGACCCCGAGGCAATGGATTGTGTTGTAAACAGCGGTGTGCCCTGCGTTATGGTTCAGTCGCTGATTGGCCGAACAAAAGCCAGGTTCGACGAAACCCAAGTTGCAAACTTTGCAAAAATGAGTCAAATGGGTCAGTTTATCTATCAAACATTCGACACCTATTGGGAGCCCGGCTTTGACGAAAAGTTTGTTTCAAACAACGATGTTTGCACCTATCTATATTTAGTTAGGCCCGACATGTTTTCAACCGAAGCCATTTCCATTAAGGTTGACCTTGTTGACAAACGCGGCAAACTAACCAAACGCCGCAACAAAAACAGTTCGGTTCTTTTGGTTACCGACCTTAACCGCGCCGAGTTTTTGGAAGAAATGTTTTTGCATGTTGCAAACTGCAAAAAAATAAAAATAAACTTCAAACCATATTCAGAAGTTGACAAATTTTTGCCCGGTGATTATGATGGTGATAGAAAATAATAAGGAGAAATCAAATGAGAAAGTTTTTTAAAGAATTTAAAGAGTTTATCTCGCGCGGCAACGTTGTTGATCTTGCTGTTGCAGTGATTGTTGGTGGCGCTTTTGGCAAAATTGTTTCAAGCCTTGTAAGCGACATTATCATGCCACTAATTTGCGCAATCTGCAAAACCGATGACGTTTCAAATCTATTTTTCAAAATCAATTCAACCCCAATCTACTACGGAAAATTTATTCAAGCAATTATCGACTTTTTGATTATTTCGTTCTTTGTGTTCTTGCTGATTAGGTTGCTTATGGGCGCCCAAAACGCTTCCAAAAAACTTATCAACGAAGCCAAACACGAACTATCCAAAGAAGAAAGAAAGGCTCTTAAAAAACAAGGCCTTTCACGCAAAGAAATTCACCAAAAAGAAATTGAGGCTAGGGCTGCGCGCATTGCTCGCGAAGAGGAAGAAAAGAAAAATGCAAAACCTGCCGACACAACCGAATCTTTACTAAAAGAAATCCGCGATTTACTTGCCGCTCAAAACAAAGACAAAAAGGAGAACTAAAAAATGTCAGAAAATGAAAATGGCTCAAAATTTAGTCTAAACAAATTTAGTTTTTATGTTGTTGCAAGCATTGCCATTTTGTATATTGTTACAATGATTTTGTCGCTTGTTAATGTTGGCCTAAAAGTTGTATCAATTTTGCAAAGCGTTGCAGCAGCTTGCACAATAATTATTGCAGCAATTTTGGCTTGGCGCTATGTTCACGGAAAAACAACCATTTGGAAAGTTTTCTATTTTGTTTGCATGGCACTTGTGATTGTTGGAGTTTTGGTTCCACTGCTTGTATAAAAAACACAAAAAAGACTCGCGTTTGCGAGTCTTTTTTAGTTGTCCAAAACCTCACTGGTTGCAACGCCCAAAAGCAAAAACAAATATGGCAAGCAACAAATCAATGTTGTACCCAAAAGACTTGAGGCAAAATATGTGATTGTTCCAAACACAGCCGCCCAACCAGTGCCCGACAATTGCTTTCGCCTTTTTGCGGCAACAACTGCCAGCGCCACAAATATTGAAACATAAACCAGCATTGCAGGTATTCCGCAAGTTGCGCCATATTGCAGCACTTCGTTGTGTGGATTGTTTGCGGGCGAACTGGGATTGAACACTTTGTATGTTCCAATGCCGCTGCCCATCAATGGTCGTTCTTTCATGTTTTCAAAACAAGCCTTCCACATTTTAACGCGGTCCCAGCCATCGGCCCCCGCAACCGGTTGGTGGTTGTAGGTATAAGTGCTTTTGTTGCCCCTAAACATATAGTCAACAGCCGATGCAATTTGCGCATAGGTTGGAACCTTTTCGCGGCGAACATCCTTGACTTTTGGAACAAAATCAAAAATGCAAAACACAGCAACAAAAAGTGCCACCGCAACCCCAAACCATTTTAGGCACTTGGGGTTTGAAAAACAATAAAGCACAAAGGCCAAAATTCCAACAGTAATTGTTGCCAAAATCGGGCCCATGGAGCCGTTGCAAACAAGGTGAGATAGCAAAACAACATATTCAATTGCAACAAGGGTCTTTTTGATTTTGTTTTTTTCGAACACAAACATCATTGCAGCAGCCATAGTGGTCATTGAAACCACATAGCCCGCATGGTTTGGGTGAAAAAACACCAGCGAATATGGCAAGGTGCATTTTTTATCAAAACCAACAATGCCAAAATTTGCAATTTCAAAAGCAAAGCCCAGCGCGCACAAAAACACAACAACAAAAACCAAAAGCGAAACAAGCCAACTGCGGTTTTCTTTTTTTACATTTTTGGCGGCAACAAAAAACAAAACAAATATAAAATAGTCCATTGCACCCAAATAGTTTGCGTTTGACCAACTGCCCAACCATGACACCTTTTTGTCAACCGAAAAGCAAGCGCTCAAAACAACCAAAAACAAAAACATCCACACAAAACTTGATATAATATCCTTTTTTATTGAAATGGATTTGTTTTTTATTAGTTTGATAATATAGTCAAATGCGAGCATGCCAAAGGCAACCATCCCAACAACAAAGTTGGTTATGGTTGTGTTAAAAATGGGAATGCCCGAATAGATAATTGGAATAAAAACAACCGCCACACAAAAACAAAGCCACTTGTCGGCTTGCTTTGGGGCAAAAAATTCGATAAATTTTTTCATTTTATTGCCTCAATGTTTTGTGCTGCAGCAAAAGCTGTTGAAAATGCAATCTGAAGATTAAATCCGCCACAAAGACCATCAACGTCAATTGCCTCGCCCACAAAATAGAGGCCTGGAACCGTTTTTGACTCCATTGACTTTGGATTGATTTCTTCGGTTTTGATGCCGCCGCGGCTGACCCATGCATTGTTAAAGTTGCCCAGCGACACAAACTCAAACTCTTTGTGTTTTAGCGCATAGGCTATTTCTTCCATCTGCAAACTCGACAAATCTGCCGCCTTTGTAGTTTGCAAATCCAACGCCTCCAAAACTTGGTCTGCAACCCGCTCGGGCACAATCTGATTTACAACATTTGAAGATTGCGCTTTGGTTTTGGTTTTTCGTATCTCCAAAATTTTTTGCTTTATTTGTTCTTCGGATAGTTGTGGCAAAAAGTCCACAATTATTTTTGTGTTGGGCTCGCCCGAGATTTTGCTTGAAAGATCAAGCGCGGCAGGGCCCGAAATTCCAAAATGTGTAAAAACAACATCGCCAGTTTGTTTGGCCTCGGGCGCGCCGTTGTGTTTGGCCTCAAGGCCAACACGGGCCGAAAGACCCATTAGGGGTTTTGTGCCTTTTGCAAATATTGGCGTTAGTTTTGGCTCAAACTCTTGAGTTTTAATGCCAAAATGCTTTGCAATAACATTGCCAAGCCCACAACTTCCCGTTTTTGAAAAACTTTTTCCACCCGTTGCAACAACCACTCGGTCAAAGGTTTGGCCGGCAACAACAAAACCATTTTGTGTGCGCTTTATTTTGTCAACAACTTTGCCATACTCTATTTTTGTGCCATTTTTTGAGCACTCCAAAAGCAAAAGATTTAACACATCGGCCGAACTATCCGACTCTGGAAAAACGCGCTTGTTTTCAACTTTTGTTTTTAGGCCGCGCTCTTCAAACCAAGCAACCAAATCAAATGGCGAAAAATTAAAAAGACACGACATCAAAAATTTTGAGCCATGTGGCACACTTTCCAAAAATTCGGAGGCCCGTTCAAGCGATGTTAGATTGCATCTGCCGCCGCCCGTTAAAAGCAACTTGTTTCCACAACGAAGTGTGGATTCAAAAATTGTTACATCACAAAAATGCAAATTGGCGGCACAAAACAGCCCCGCTGCTCCACCGCCAATAATTGCAACCTTCATTATTTATTTCCTCCGCGAATGTGTTTTACACTCGAATAAAGCGAAACAACACGTTTTTGCGCAACAAAATCCTGTGGCAAGGGCGTTGTTTGTTCTTTGTCCAAAAACCACTCATATTCAGTTAGGTCAATAGGCAAACTAAACTTTTTGCCCTTTTCGTAGGGGCGAACCGAAACAACTTCGCCATCGATATAAAATTTTACGACCGGTTTGCCAAAAACCCACGACAGCAAAATGCCAAGGCCAACAACGCCCACGGCACCCAAAAGCAGCCACAACCAAATTAGTGGATCCGAAAAGGTATCAGTCAATTTGTTTAGTAGTGTGTTAATCATCACAAAAAGAATAACACAACCAACAAAATCAAACAACCAATTTGTGGTTTATTCTTTCAAATTTTAGTCAAACATTAAAAAAATAGGAGCCATCATGCGCAAAGTACAAAAATCAATTCAAGATATAATCAATTCAATCCAAAACCTAAAGGGCGAACAAATTTCGATGCAGGTCAGCCGCGGGCGCAAGCGCATAGAAAAGTTGGTGGGCACCATCGAAAACATCTACCCCAGTCTTTTTGTGGTTAATGTTGGCGAAAAACATATCCCCAGCAAGGTTTCGTGCACCTTTTCGGAAATAATGTGCGGAAATGTTAAAATAAAAAAGATTAGCGAAAACAAATTGTCATAACAACAAGTTCTCCTTCATACACTGAACTATCAAAATGTTGGAGGAGAAAAATGACATTTGAACAAAACCCAATTTCAAAAACCTACAGCAAGATAAAGATTGAAACCCGCGAGGAGTCAATCCAACAAAAAATCGAGGCCGAAGACATAAAATCCATTCTTTCGGCATCTAGCAACTTGGTTGTTAAATCTTTTGAGGCAAACCAAAACACCCTAACAGCAAACGTTGAATGCGGCCTAACAACCATTTTTGCAAACGGCCAAAACCACGTTGCAACCGTTTCGAGCGTTGCCCAAGCAGCGCCAAGTTTTGATGTGCCCATTGCGCACTCATATCACTTTGACATTAAAGAAACCGAAACACAAATCGAAGTTTTGAGCGCAACCAATGCAGTTGCAACAACAAAATACGAAATCATCGTGTATGCAATTGTACCCCAAGAATTTAGCGGCATAAAATGCGGCACTGCCGGTGTTTTTGAACAAACAAAAACAATTGCCTACCAAACACTTGCCGCTGTGTCGTCCGACAAAATTATTGTTGTTGACGAAATGGAACTTGCAGCCGAAAGCATTGTGGCTCACCACGAAAAATGCACAATCACAAAAATCACACCGCTTGAAGACACACTTGTTGTTGATGGTGAACTTTTGGTTTCTATTTTGTCGGAAATCGACCAAAACACAAAAACAACCTTCAAAAAAGTTGAATTTTCAAGCGAAGTGTCGGCCTTTGGTGCAAAACAAGGTGTTGTTGTGCTGCCATACCTATCAATCGAAAACTGCAACCTCGTGCTAGCAAATGGCGGAACAGGCGCCGTGTGCACAATTAGCGCGACCCTAAAATTTGACGCCGAGTGTTTTGCAAACACAACCATGGATGTTGTTGAAGACGCTTTTTGCGAAGACAAACAACTTTTGATCACAACCAGTGGCCTAAACACCACCACTTTTGAAGACTCAAAATTTGTTTCGTCCGAACTTTCTATCTCGCTTTCAACCAAAGATAAAAATGTTAACATGGGTACAATCTTGGCTGTTGTTGACCCACACTATCAAACCGCACAAAACGGTGGTGAAATTTTGTGCACAGCAATCTATCGCCATGCCGAAACCGACGAACTTGCCTCATGTGTTCTTTGCGCTCATGTTGCAAAACAAGACTCCGACACATATCCACAAATCGTTGTTAAGTCGTTTGCAAAAAAGAAACCAAAAGAAGTTGCTGCCGAAGTGGTTGTTTTGACCTCAACCCAAAAAGACTCAACCGAATTTGTTACCTTTGCTCAAAACATCGAAGAAGGCGAAGCCTACGAAAACGAGGGCCACGGAATTGTTGTGTATTCGGCAACCAAAGACGACAGTTTGTTTGCCGTTGCAAAAGCACTGCACGTTTCGCCCGAAATGCTAAAGGCACAAAACGCGGAACTGCCCGAAGTTTTTGCCGAAAACAAAAAAGTGCTGTTGTATCGCAAAAATCTTGCAAAATTTTAATATTCAATCGACAAAAAAAGAACAGTTTCGCTGTTCTTTTTTTTATTTTTTAAAAAAATCAAAAAAATATCTGTCAACACTTATTTTGAGGAAAAAATATGAAAAAAATTATTATATTTGGCATTTTTGCAGCAATTTCTTTGAGTTTGGTGATGGTTGCAATTTTTGCAAAACCAAATAAAAATCAAAAAATCAACACAGACTACTTAAGGGTTCACATTAGGGCAAACAGCAACAGCGAAGAAGACCAAAGTGTTAAATATTTGGTGAAGGCCAAAGTGGTTGAATATCTAACCCCAACAATGGCTAGCACAACATCGCAGGTTGATGCAAAATCAAAAGTTAAAAGGCTTTTGCCCCAAATCGAAGATGTGGCCAACGATGTTTTGAAGGAAAATGGCTTTTCCTACACCGCCAAAGCGGCTATTAAAGTTGAACATTTTCCACAGCGCAGTTATGGCAATGTAACGCTAGATGAAGGCACCTACGAAGCACTTATTTTGAATTTGGGCACAGGCGAAGGCAACAACTGGTGGTGCGTTATGTTTCCGCCGCTGTGTTTTGTGGGCAGCGAAAACACCGGCTCAAACGGCGTTGTTTACAAATCCAAACTTGTGGAAATAATAAACAAATTTTCAAAGTAGGAATTTTGCACTCAAAAAGTTGCAAAAAAAAGCCATCTAGGTTATTATTTCACTAGCCAGTGGCTACAAAACATTACAAAAGTCTACAAAATATGTCAAAAATGGATGATTTTAAGTATTTCAATAGAGATAGTTTGAATTTGCTGGGCATTCGCGATTTGCGAAGGCTTGGCTTTTCTGTTGGCGTTTGTGGCTACACAACCTACAGCAAACAGGATCTAATTGACCATATTTTGGCAGTTGTTTCGGGGTTTGAATCGCCCAAAACCGAGGCCAGTAAGGGCCGTCCAACTTCAATAAACAAACCTCGCAACGAGGTTTTGTGCGATATTATTGCAAAACTAAAGAGTTTTGAAATTTCCTACGACAACAATCCACTGCCAATGGTTGCTTCATCGGCTGCAACTTACGACACTGGCCTGTCAAAAACCAAACATATCGAAGGCACAACCTCAATTTTGGAATACGAAATGGTTGTTATGTGCGAAAACAATGGTTTTTGGAACAAAGTTTGCACAATTCCTCAATCGCTGGTTTCAAATTTGGGCATAAAACCCGCTCAACAAATTTCGGGCACCGCCACCAAAAGTCTTGTGGGCTACACCCTAACAAACACCAACTATTCGTCCGAAACAAAAACCGATTTTGACCAACTTTTGGCACAAAAATCAAATCAAACAGTTCAAATTGAAAATGGCAAAAACCTTGTTGTTGGTGGTCGAAATGCTATATTTGCAAACATTGAACCCGAAAAAATTGCTTCAAAATTTAAAAACACAAAAACAATCTACCTAAATGTTTTTGCAGCGCCCGAGGAACAACCCCACAAATTTGACACAAACTACATTTGTTCGTTTGTTCATCCGCTTGAAATGCAAAAAAGTATTGCATTTTTGGCATTTGAAAAAGCAAAACGCCTTGTTGAAGAGGGGAATGATGTTTTGCTTGTTGTTGGTTCACTTTCAAACCTCGCCCGCATTTATGAGCCAGTTTCAACCACAAATCTTGCACTTGCCGCAGCAACAACCGATTGCTATTTGCAACTGCGAAAACTTGTTGCAACTGCGCATCGCACCCAAATGGGCAACATAACCCTTGCTGCAATTTGCAGCGCATCAACGCCTTTGGACTTTGCAATTCTCGAGCAACTTATGCCAGCTTTTGGAAATATAATAAAATAAACTCCCCTAAACCATTAAGGGAGTTTTGTTTTTATTGATCAATATCGGTTACTTCTAGTCGGTCAAAATCAACTGTTTCAACAAAATCACGCGGCAAAAACTTTGCCGTTTTAAATTTTTCAAAATTGCCAAAATGACAGTCTAAAAACACGGGCGCCGGAATATCCATTGCAGCCAAGCAATTGCGAATTGCATATTCAAGATTTTCGCGAGAATATGTTTCCAAAATTTTCATTGTTTTTGAGCGCTTAACTTTGTTGTCTTCGATTGTTTTTATCCAAATTTTTATCATATTTTTGTACCGGTTCCATTATAATAAAAAATTTCAAAAACGCAAAATAAACTTGACAATATACCCCAATCATCTTATAATTTGTGCATGTTTGGGACAAAACAATAATTAACTCACACAAGGAGGCCAAACCAATGGAAGAAATTTATCTAACAAAAGAAGGAATGGAAGAAAAGGTAAAACACCTTGAATATCTAAAATCTGTTCGCCGCGACGAAGTTGCTGCTCAAATTAAAGCTGCTCGCGAATATGGCGATTTGTCGGAAAACTCCGAATACGATGCTGCCCGCAACGAACAACGTCTTTTGGAATCGGAAATTGAAATGCTTGAAGAAACTCTTCGCGTTGCAAAAATTGTTGATCCCAAAAAACGCAAAGGCGGAACTATTGGCATTGGCAGCAAAGTTACCGTTCACGACAACGAATTTGACGAAGATGTTACCTACACCATTGTTGGCTCGCTAGAAAGCGACCCAATGAAAAACATTATTTCTAACCAATCGCCCATCGGAAAAGTTTTGATGGACAAAAAAGTTGGCGACAAAGTTACAGCTCAAACTCCAAGTGGCTTTATTTCGCTGACCATTCTTTCGGTTGAATAACAAACAACAAAAAAGGCTTGCTTTGTGCAGGCCTTTTAATTTTTCTTGAAAAGTTTTTTAAATGCATAGCCGATTGTTTTAAAAAATCCAATTTGCTTAACTTTTGACTTGAACGCAGCAAATTTGCTGGGTTTTTGTTGTTTTTGCGCCTTTCCGCCAAAGGCAACCTCCATTGCATTAAAGGCATTGTGCCAGCCTTTTAGGTCGCCATCGGTTTTGGTTTGAGATTCGTCGGCAAAATTTTTTATTGTTTCAACAAACACATGTTCTGGTGTTGTGGTTGGAATTTCAACCTTGTTTGCCTCTTCGCAAACCACCAAAATTTCAAAACTTTGTGGCGCGCAGTTTTTGTTTAAATATTCATAAATATTTGGCAAATGCAGAGCACATTCGGCATTGTTTCTAAATTTAATAACAAACAATTTGCGTTTTTGCGACTGCATTACATTTTTAAATTTTTCTATCATGTGGGCGAGTCGCGATTTTAGTTCGGTTGTCATTTCGTTTAGAAGGTTTTGGTCGACTTCGCCTGTTTTTGTGAAGGCTTTTTGACGCAAATGAAACGACATTTTGAACTCGTTTAGTTGAAGCATGCCGTTTGGCTTTAGAGTGGTGGAACTGTTTGTTAGATTATCGAAATTGTTTAGCGCATCAACCAATCCCGAGAAATCATCAATATATGCCCACGAAAACGGGAACGAATCAAATTTGCCGTGCAAATAGTCGCGTATTCTAAAGGAAATTTCGCAGTTGAATCCAAGGGAAATGTAATAATCAAAAACCATTTTTTGCTCCTAAAAACTTAATATATATTCTGCAAATGCCAAAGCAACTGCAGTTTTGTTTTGGCTGTTTGCGGCACCATTGGATTTTAGCCAATATGACACCATAAATCCATCAAAAGCGCTGGTTATTTTTGAAACAATAACATCTTTGTTTGTTGTTCCAAATGTGTTTTGAACAAAATTTTGCACCAATTGCTGTTTTGACAGTGCAAACACATTTTCAATGCAGTTTGCATAACTGGTGTTTGACTCTTGAGCGGTGCGAGCAAGTTGAAGTGCCAAAATGTCGGCCCAAAAATCGGAGGCCGAAAAAGTGCCTTCGTTTTGGCGGCCAATCCAATATGTTGCATATTGTTTGGCATCATCAGGGTCCAAATCGTTGGTTTCGGCAAGAATTTGGCACAAATCCCCCACATAGCCACACAAGTTTGCCGGGTCGCTGTCGGCACCCTTAACCAAAATGCTGTTTAAGGTTGCAATCATGTGAACAAAATCCACACTTTCGCTTTGATAAAAAATGCTGCTTTTGTTTTGAAGTTCAAGCAGGGTTTTGTCGAAGTTTTGAACAGCTTCAACATATTTTTGAGGTGCCGAACCACAAATAAGCCCCCAGTTTACATCGCTGTATTTTTTTTGCCTAACAAGTTGCGTGCTGGCAATTTGCGCCTTTTGGCCACAAATGTCATTTTGCTCGGCCAAAATAATCAGCGTTTGAAGTTGTTTTGCAATTTTGCCAACTTCCGAAAGGGCCTCATCCTTTTCTTTCCATTTTGCATAGTAGGTTTTGTTTTGGGTGGTTTTTTGGTTGGGGTCAAAAGCGTTGCCCTGTTGGTCAAAAAAGCCAACAAATTGATAGTAGGGCTGGTTTTGAACAACGGGAGCGGTTACTTTTTTGCCTTTTGCCACCTTTTCGACCTTGGTTTCTTGGCCATTGCAAAAAACAAATGAAACGGCAAAAACTGGTTTCTTGCATGCAGTTAGCAACAAACCAGTTGATAAAATAAAAGCAAATACAACAGAAAATATCTTTTTCATACTACTTTTTTGGCACAATAACAGTTTTGCCGCCCATGTAGGGTTGCAAAGCTTTTGGAATTGTGATTGAACCATCTTTTTGATAGTGGTTTTCAACAAATGCAATAACAGCACGAGGCGAAGCCAAAACGGTGTTGTTTAGGGTGTGCAAGAAATAGTTGCCATTTTCGCCCTTTGCGCGAATGTTTAGTCGGCGTGCTTGAGCGTCGCCCAAAGTTGAGCACGAGCCAACTTCAAAATATTTCTTTTGGCGTGGGCTCCAGGCCTCGACATCGCACGACTTAACTTTTAGATCGGCCAAATCGCCACTGCAGCACTCCAAAGTACGAACAGGAATTTCCAAATTGCGAAACACATCAACGGTGTATTGCCACATTTTGTTGTACCAGTTCATGCTGTCTTCGGGACGGCACAAAACAATCATCTCTTGCTTTTCAAACTGGTGCACGCGATATAGTCCGCGCTCCTCTAGGCCGTGCGAGCCGCCCTCTTTGCGGAAGCATGGGCTGTAGGAAGTCATGGCAATTGGCAAGCGCTTTTCGTCGATAAGTTGACCCTTAAAGCGGCCAATCATTGAATGCTCACTTGTTCCAATCAAAAACAAATCTTCGCCCTCAATTTTGTACATCATGGCGTCCATTTCGGCAAAACTCATAACACCATTAACAACATCGCTGCGAATCATAAATGGTGGAATTGCATATTCAAAGCCTTGGTCAATCATGTAGTCGCGACCATAGGCAATCATTGCCTCGTGAAGACGGGCCACATCGCCCAACAGATAGTAAAATCCTTCGCCACTGGTTCGTCCGGCCGACTCTTTGTCGAGCCCTTCAAAACGTGCCAAAATGTCGGCATGGTATGGGATTTCGTAGTCGGGCACAATTGGCTCGCCATATTTTTGGTTTTCGCGGTTAAAACTATCGTCTTTGCCAATTGGAACCGATGGGTCAATGATGTTTGGAATGGTCATCATGCATTGTTTTAGTCGGTCTTGCATTGGAACAAGTTCTTGCTCGATCTCGGCAATGCGCTCGTTGTTTTTGCGAACGGTTTCTTTTATTTCGTTGGCTTCGGCAATGCGTTTTTCTTTCATTAGCGCGCCGATTTTTGACGACAATGTGTTGCGCGATGCACGCAAATTGTCGCCTTCGCTTTTCATTGCTCTAATTTTTTGGTCAAGTTCCAAAACTTCGTCTACAAGTGGAAGTTTTGCGTCTTGAAATTTTTTCTTGATGTTTTCACGAACCAAATCTGGGTTTGTGCGAATTAAGTTTATATCAATCATGTTTCACCTCGGTATTTATAGATATAGACTAACGCGACCAAGCCCAATTTGTCAAGTAAATACAATTTAAAAAGGCCGCACAATTTTGTTGATCTTTTGCTTTTGAAAATAAAAGCAGTACTCTTCTTTTTGAGTACTGCCTTGTTTTAGTGCGCGCAGGTGATGTTTCGTTTTTCGTATTTTGCTTTGTCGTAGGGAATATTGTTTTTTTCGTAGTAGTCTTTGATGGCTGCTTTGATTGCCTCTTCGGCCAAAACACTGCAGTGGATTTTGTGTGCAGGAAGTCCGTCAAGTGCCTCAACAACGGCCTTGTTTGTTAGTTCCAAAGCCTTTTCGATTGGCTGGCCCTTAACAAGTTCGGTTGCCATCGATGATGTTGCAATGGCGCTTCCGCATCCAAAGGTCATAAAGCTGCAGTCCACAATTTTTCCATCACGAACTTTGATATACATTTTCATGATGTCGCCGCATTTTGCATTTCCAACTTCACCAATTCCGTCGGCATCTTTTAATTCGCCAACATTTCTTGGGTGCAAAAAGTGGTCCATAACTTTTTCGCTATATAACATGTTTTCGTTCTCCTTTTTCTAGTTCTTGCCAAACTGGCGATATTTTTCGCAAATATTCAACAACTTCTTTTGTTGCTTCGATTGTTTTTTCAATCTCTTGGTTTGTTGTTTGATAGTTAAACGACAATCGCAGCGAGCCATGAGCAACATCGTGAATGCGACCAATTGCCAAAAGCACATGTGATGGGTCTAGCGAGCCCGATGTGCAGGCGCTTCCCGACGAAGCGCAAATACCCTTTTGGTCTAGCAGCAAAAGCAAACTTTCGCCCTCAATGCCCTCAAAGCAAAAACTAACATTGCCCGGCACGCGTTTTGTTGGGTGGCCGTTTAGGGCGCTGTGCGGAATGGCTGCAAGTCCAGCAATCAGTTTGTCGCGAAGTGCGGTTTGGCGCTTTATTTCGCTGTCCATTTCGGCATAGGCCATTTCAAGCGCTTTGGCTGTTCCAACAATGGCTGGTGTGTTTTCGGTGCCTGGGCGTTTGCCGCGTTCTTGTGCACCACCCTCAATAAAGTTGAAGGGAATTTTGCCGCGTTTTGCCATCAAAAAGCCAATACCTTTTGGGCCGCCAAACTTGTGAGCCGAAGCCGAAAGCAGGTCCACATTTTGAGTTTCAAGTGGAATATGGCCAACGGCCTGAACGGCGTCGGTGTGAAAAACAACACCTTTGGCTTTGCAAATTTTCCCAATTTCGTTTATGGGTTCAATGGTTCCAATTTCGTTGTTTGCATACATAACCGAAACCAAGCAGGTTTCGTTTGTGATCAAACTTTCAACCTCTTTTGGATCAACCAAACCATATTGATCGACCTTTAGATACGAAATTTTGAAACCACGTTTTTCAAGTTTTTTAACAACATTAAGCACTGCCTCGTGCTCGATTGGTGTTGTTATGATGTGTTTTTTGCGGCGCATTTCACCCAAAGTTGCGCTTGACATAATTGCCCAGTTGTCGCTTTCGCTGCCGCCCGATGTAAAATAAATTTCTTCGGGTTGCACATTCAGCAGTTTGGCAATTTTTGCACGTGCCTCTTCAACAGCCTCGCGCGCCTTTTGGCCGGCTGTGTGAAGCGACGAGGCATTTGCAAACACGCCATCAAAATATGGCATCATGGCCGAAACAACTTCTTTTCGGGTTGCGGTTGTTGCTGCATTGTCTAGATAGATCATATTTTCTCCTATACCTTATAATTTTTGTCCAAGATATCCTGAAGCGATACCTCTTTTAGATATTTGTTTATGTAGAGGGTTAGCGCGTTCCAAAAACCACCAGTCGAGCAGCCCTGCGCCCTTGGGCAGGCTTCGCCCAGCGCACAACTTGCAAGTTTTGTTTCGTTGTCGGTTGCCAAAAGAATGTCAAAAACCGAAATTTCGCTGGGACTTTTTGCAAGTTTGTATCCGCCACTAACGCCGCGATGGCTAAAAACCAAACCAGCCTTACCCAACATCGAAACAATCTTTTCGAGGTATTTTATGCTTATATCTTCGTGTTCTGCTACTTCTGCAAGCGAAACAAACTTGTTTTCTTTTGCAAAGTGCAACATAACCCTAAGCGCGTATCTTCCTTTTGAAGTGATTTCCATTTTCCCCTCCGCGCAATATCATACCAAACTGGTAGGAATTTGTAAAGAGTTTTTAACAAAAAAAGAACCATTTGTTCCGAAGCGTGCCACAAATGGGCTCTTCAATATGGTTCTTTTACTTTTTTTGAAGTATTGCCAGTGTTTCAACATGACGTGTTTGAGGGAACATATCAAAAACTTCAACACTTTTGATTTGATAATTTGTTAGCAGTGCGATATCGCGAGCCAGTGTGGCCGAATCGCACGAAATGTAAATTATTTCGGTTGGCAAAACCTTTTGGATTTGTTCAAGCACTGCCCCATCACAGCCTTTGCGAGGTGGGTCCAAAACAATGCAATCAAACTGGCCAACTTTCAAAAGTTCTTGCGCGCAATCGCCGCAAATGTTTGTTAGATTTGAAATGTTGTTGCTCTCTTTTAGGAATTGGGCGTTTTTGTGCGCCGATTCAACAATCTCAATCCCAACAACTTCACTTGCCGTTTTTGCAAGCATTGCCGAAAGCAGTCCCGCGCCCGAGTAGGCATTAACAACTTTCTTCGCTGCAACATTTTTTGTTACTTGCGAATAGATTTTTGAAGCAACCTCGTTGTTTATTTGCAAAAAACTATCCACCGACAGGGTTGTTTTTAGGCCAAATATTTGGTATTCAATATTTTTTATTCCCGCAACATGAACAAATCTTCCACTCAAAATTTCGGAGTCGGGTTTGGGGTTTTCGCACAGCCAAAGCCCCATTTTGTTGAATTTTTGAGCCAATTTTTGCGCCAATTCTTGTATGTTTTTTACATTTTTGTTTTTGCACACCAAGCACACCAAAATTTGATCGTTTACAAATCGGGCAACAAGTTGTTTTATGTTTCCGCTACCGGTTTTCCAATCAAACGCACAATTTTGGCTTGTGGCAAACCATTTGTCAAAAACTTCAATCAGTGTTTTGTTCCACTCGCCCGCCAAAACGCATTGGTCTATTTTTATTGTATTGTGGCTTTGGGGCAAAAACATGCACACGCCGTCTTTTGAAACAGGAAAAACAACTTTGTTTCGATATTCATATTCCGCTGCGCCAAAACAAGGTTCAATTTTGCCATTGTATTTGGCAAATTTTTTTAGGTTGTT
>SAMEA104315437__coassemble_618_pt1 | contig 15685 bp, 14 predicted proteins | sample SAMEA104315437__metabat2_high_PE_028 | metagenome-assembled genome bin SAMEA104315437 (sample SAMEA104315437) | gut metagenome | biome: Monkey gut; feature: monkey-associated habitat; material: faeces | place: China | collected 2013 | reverse complement strand
GATACCCATTTAATTTCAGTAGATTCATTTGAAATTTCAAAAGACTTATCTTTAACTAAAAATAAAAAATTAATATCATAATGGAAATGTTCAGGTTCGTTTTTCTTTGCACTATATGCAATTTGTTGAACATCGACATCAAATATGTCGTTTGAAATAAGTTTACAATCAAAAATTCCTGCTTCTTCGCTTATTTCTCTGCGAGCGACATTAATACAATGAGCATCACCATCACTATGTCCACCAAATTGGAACCACATTCCTGTCTTTTTGTGGTGATTTAATAATACATTACCTTTGCCGTCAACAACAAGCCCACCAGCTGTTACATGACCTTTCAAATTAGACCTATCGTAACAATTTGTATTATTTGCCAAAAAGTCCAAAACTTTTTTAACATTATCGTTTTCGTCTTCATTAAATGGATTATAATTATTTAGTTGGTCAACTAGGTTAAATTCGTGATAAATGATTTCTTTACCTAGTTTAGTTGCGTATTCAATTTCAAGTTTAGTAGAATTGCCAATATATCCATCGATGTTTACAACATAAATTGCATCTGAAAGTTCTATTCTTCTTAAATGCTCATTTTTTAATAAATTCAAATCTTCGCTTGTTAAATTTGCAAAATCTAAATCATAAACACATTGTAAAACACACCAGCCTTTATCTATCGCCAATACGCCCGCAATCCTTTGCATTTCTTTTGCAAATTTCATACTTCCACAAATAGTTACTACTTTCATAATATATTCCCTCTAATGAGAGTATATCATATTATTAGGGATTTTGTATAAATAATAACTACATTTCAAAATCTTTTTCTCTTTTTCGTTTTCTTTCTTTTCGTTCTTTAAGCATTTCTTCTAACATTAAATCAAAATCTTCATCAGACAAATTTTCCAGATTAGATTTCTTTTCTTCTTGTTCTTCTTTGTTTTGATTGTTTTGTTTTCTTAAAATCTCATTTTCATTTAGTCTGTTGTTTAAACGATTTGTACTTTCTTTTACATAATCACTATTGACATTGTTATAGACAGTGATGGTGGTTTTCACATCTTTGTGACCTAGAAGTTGCTGAATGACCTTTGGATTTTCGTTAAGTTCAAACAACATATTTGAAAATGTGTGTCGTAGTCCATGGAAATGTATGTTTAAATCTTCCAAATGATTTCGTCTAATAAATCTATTAAATATCATTCTACAACCCGAATATGTGCGAATTGTGCCATCATCATTTGCAAACACATAAACATTAGGGTTTGTTAAATCTATTCCTATATCAATGGAATGCTTATGTTGTTTTTCTTTCCAAGCAATAAGTTCGTTATAAACAATGTCGGTCATTGGCACTTCTCTCACAGAGCAAGCGGTTTTGGTGCCACTTACTATTGTTGTTCTTTCAACTATGTTTCCATTGCTATCAAACTTTGTATCTTGCGTTTCTGCTTGTGCAACCTTAATAATTCTTTTTGAAAAATCAATATGCTTCCATTCAAGAGCAATGGTTTCGCCACTACGAAGTCCAGCAAACATCATCAAATAACACATCGGTTTAATAAAGTTTGCTGGGTCTTTTTCTAGTGCATTTAAAAATCTATCTCTTTCTTCTGGCGGAATTGCCTTGTATGGGTTTCTCTTTTCATAATTGCTTTTATCTCTTGCCCTAATTTTTATTTTGTGTGTTGGATTAACTAAAATCCATTTGCTATCAATCGCATATTCGCAAAACTGATTAAAGATAAATTTTATCTTTTTTGCGACTGCAACTGAATATCCATTCTCCAACATTCGATTTACAACTTTTTGAATTGTCATTGTGTCTAGTTCATAGATTTTCATATTTCCAACAATGGGTTCAATGTGTAATTTATAGTTTCTGAAAATGCCTTCAAAAGTTCTTGATGTAACTGACGACTTTTTGAAAACAAGCAGCCATTCACTCATAAGTTCACCAAGCCTTTTGTTCTCAATTTCTTGATATGCTGTGTTTTTAATTCTTCCACTTATCTCTGTTAGTTTAGCAGATACATCGGCTTTACTTTTTCCATAAACATATTTCTTTTTTTGTTCGCCATTATCTTCAAAACCAATAGTAATATATCCACACCATAATCCATCTTTTCTTTGAAAAATACTTCCTTCGCCATTTGCCCTACGAGTGTGTTTTTGAACTTTCTTTCTAGCCATTTTGCACCTCGCTTTGATTATTGCTTAGTGTCAACCAAGTAACGAAATTAAGCACACTCACAACTTGTCGTTTGCCTACTTTTGTTGTTGGAAAAGATTTGCTTCTGAGCAAGTTCCTAACATTATCTCTGCCAAGTCCAGTGATTTTTATTAGGTCTTCGCAATCCAAAAAATCTTTGTTGTATTTAGTTGAAATACGGTCAACTTCCGCTTGTATTAAGTTGTTTAAATTTAGATTTGTATTGTTTAAATTCATAGTTTAATGTTCCTTTCATAGTTAATTTTTTTTCACTCCTTTCTAAACTAAATTTAATATTTCTATATATAAAAAAACGAAAGTGGGTATCCCACTTGTCGTAAATTGGGGGCGAGGCAATTTTGAATCTTGTAATTTTTAAAATATCCCAATAAAAGCACGATTTTTCGGCATTTTATGGGTATTTTTAATCAAAATAGCCCACGCCTTATCCTGCTCGTTAAATTATCTTAATATCTTTACCAAATTCGGCATCAACTTGCTTTGAAATTAGGCTTCTATCATCGGCAAAACCTTCTGGCTCGTCATCTTTAAAGCCAGCGTCAAAAACTCCTTTAATATCTTCTTTATCTGACAGATAAAATATTCCGTTATAAATTCGATATAACAATAATCTGAGTTCATAAGCAAGTTTTACCATATCTGTATATTCATTGGTTTGCGTTTTCTTAATGTTGCTTAAAGTGTTTGACAAACTTGCAATATTATCAGAAATACCTTGTGCCTTTGTGAAATATGTTCTAGCGTCTTTTTCAAAATTGGTTTCACTATCAAGCCCAGCAAATATCAAACTCACTAAAAACTCGTTCATATTTTTGTATTCTCGTTTGTGCTTTTGATAAAACTCGTTTAGTTCTTCCAATCTATTAATTTGATAAATTCGTATCTTCTTTTCAAATACTTTGTCTGATTTAATTTCTTTCATAATTTCTCCTAGTTTTTTAAATTAAAGGGCAACAAAAAAACAGCCCAAGTTAAAAGCTGTCTTTCTATTTAAAAAATTTATTTATGTTTCTAATTATACTTTCTATATTTTCTTTATTGATTAAGTTATCTGGAATTTTGAATGTTTTAGTATTGTCATTATCAGGATTTAGCTGTTCAAGGGCTTGTTTTACAACTCTATTTGCTTTTGAAAATTTATCTTTATATTCAATATCTTTATTTAGAATTGTAGATTTTTTGAAAACTTGAGTTGCCAATTTTGTAAGTCCTAAAACTCCATTCATTATGTATCCACCAATTTCTTCTGGTGTCAAAGTTTGTGCAATTCTCTTTACATCTTGCATTTCTCTTTTTAAATACTCTTTATAATAATCCGTTTGCGTAAATTCTTTATCACAATTAAAGTGATAAACCAAATCATCTCGAATGGTGCTTAATAATTGAGATAATGCACTTTCGGTTATTCCTTTTTCGCAAGCAAGTTGCTTTTGAGATTTTTTCAAAACAAAAAAGTCCCAAACTAAATCATATTTATCTTTATCTAGATTGCCAACCACTTTCCAAACAATGTTGTAAAACTTTAATTTTTGTTTGCAAGTCTTACAATTCATAACTTCATCTTCTTCAGGTGCAGGGATAGTTTCTTCAAGTGTAACATCTTCACTTTCACCAGAGAAAACCACAGTATCAAGAGAAATTGTGCGATAGTTATATTCATTTTGACTTCTTTGCCATTTTTTAGAACTAGACTGCAAAAACAAAGCAACTTCATCGGTTACTTCAAGCTCAATCTTTTGTCTATGAATTCTGTCAAAATACTCAATAACTCTCAATCAAAATTCGCTCCTTTTGTCTTTTATATATTTTAGAACAAATGTTTGATTTGTGCAAGGTTTCTGTGTCCTATTTTTAGCCCAAGGTAGCTGAAAGGAAAAATTAGGGATTTCAAATTCTCATTTTTATCATTTTAACATAGAATTTTAGTAATTTATCACATTCGACAAAACTAGACAGCAAGCATTTTGCCCATTTTGTTCATCATATCTGTTTTGTAAGACATCATTGAGTGGGTATATCTTGTGAGAGTTACAACTGGATTTTTATGTCCAAGAATTTCGGATAAAGTCTTAACGTCCATTCCCATTTCAATAGCACGAGTTGCGAAAGTATGACGAAGTGAGTGAAAGTTTTTATAACTAACTCCAATTTTGCTCAATATTCTTTCATAAGTCCTTTGATATGCCCTTGTTCCAACAATTCCACCAGTGCGAGTAGATATAACATATTTTGAATTAGATGTTTTCTTAATTTTCTTCAATATATCCAACAATGCTTTTGGAAGTGGGATAACTCTGCTTGAATTTTTTGTTTTAGGATTATCTATCACAATTCTGGGCACACCATTCTCTTTAATTCTATAACTCGTTTTTGTAATGCTCATAATTCCAGTTTGAAAATCTATATCTTCCCAAGTAAGTGCTAATAGTTCTCCAAGTCTAATTCCAGTATAAAGGCAAATCACAATCCCAATGTAATTACTTTTGTTTGAAGAAAGGCAATATTTTTCAATCTTTTCTTGCTCGTATTTTTCAAAAGCAGTGACCGGTTTCTCAGTTGGACTTGGCAACTTGATTTTCTTTATTTCATCTCTTTGCACTTTATCTAAAGACTTTGCGAGTGCCATGCTTCCTTTCAAAACATTCACAATTCCAATAACCGAGTTGTTTGCAAGTTTTCCGTTTGTGTTCAAGTTCCCATTATCAAGTTCACTTAAAACAAAGTCTTGAAAAATCTCTCCATTTAGGTCATCTAAATCATAACTCCCAAGTTTAGGATTGATGTGCTTTTCTATGATGTATTTGTATCTATCATAGGTTCTGAGTTTCACAGTGTGTTTTGTGTATTTTTCTAGCCATACACTTAGCCATTCTTTTAATTTCATATAAAATTCCTCCTTGTATATTTTAACTTGTAAAGGTTGCCCTTCTATCTTTATAAGGACATCTAAAGTTAAAAAATTAAGGGAGTAAATTCATATTTTAAAAATTTCTTAAAATTATTTTTGAAAACCATATAAAAAGACCACCTACTTTTACAATTATTGGTAAAAAAATAAAAATTTTATCTTGATTGATTAAAATTTTTTATTTAAATGGTTCATTTTTCTTTCTCTTATGTTATAATTAAGCCATGAATTAAAAAATATCGACCACTGACTGTAAAAATAGGTGGTCAATTTAGGAGAATAAATGACCACTAATATTTCAAAAGAAAAGAGAGAAATACTTATAAATAAAATCAAAGAAATTAAGCAATTTATTGCTTCTAGTCCACAAGATGAAAATACTTCAACTTTACTTTCATATATCGCTGATATTGAAAAAGATATTAAGGGTAAAAAATATGGTCTTATTTTTGAAGAACACAAAGAAGCTATTGATGAAATATTAGAAAACAATACTCCTGTTTTATCAGAAGAAAAAGATTTGTTTATTGACAATGGTGGACAAATGAATTTCTTAATTGAAGGCGATAATCTTGCTTCATTACAACTTTTAGAAAAAACAAATAAAGGGGCAATAGATTTTATCTATATAGACCCGCCTTATAATACAGGAAATAACGATTTTATGTATGACGACAAATTTGTGGGAAAAGAAGATTGTTTTAAACATTCACAATGGCTATCTTTTATGAAAAGCAGATTAAGTATTGCAAGAAACATAATGAGTTTAAATGGTGTCTTGTTTATGAGTATTGATGATTATGAAATAACTCCCGCCAAAATGTTGTTAGATGAAATTTTTGGAGAAAATAATACTCAAATAATGATTTGGCGAAAAAGCGGAGATGGGCGAGATGGAAAGATGAAAAATACAACAACTTTCCGTATAGACCACGAGTATCTTTTAGTCGCTCACAAGTCGGAGGCAAAATTAAATAAATTATGTTCTGTACCAAATTTTGTAAATGATTATCCAAATCCAGACAACGACCCTAGAGGTAATTATAAAGCAGGAAGTATTTCGAGAAAAGAAAGCGCTTCAAATCCAAATCATAAAAATTATTATACGGTAACTTCTCCTTCTGGTAAGACATTTACTAGACAATTTGATATTTCAAAAGAAGAATTTGATGCATTGAATAATGATATATTAATAAATTGTGATGGAAAACCAGTAAGTCGTATATATTGGGGTAAAAATGATGATAGTGTTCCTTCTTCAAAAATTTTTATTAATGAAGAAAGAATGGTTACCCCTTCATCAATTTTATTAAATAATGGAACCACAACGGAAGGGACAAAGGAATTAAATGAAATATTGCAAGGCGAATATTCTTCTATGAGACCAAAACCTTCTCAACTCATCAAGACTTTAATTCAACTAGGTAGTCAAAAAAACTCCACAATATTAGATTTTTTTGCAGGAAGTGGAACTACTGGACAATCATGTTTACAGCAAAACATTAGAGATGGTGGAAATAGAAAATTTATACTTTGCACCAATAATCAAAATGATATTTGTAAAGATATTACTTACAAAAGAATAAAAAGAGTTATTGAAAAAGAAAATTACAAAGCAAGTTTAAAATATATGAAAGTCGATTTTGTCCCTATTTCTGATAAACTTTATTACGAATATGCTGATGAATTATTAAAACACATCAAAGAACTTGTAGAACTTGAAAATGGAATTAACTTTGATGGTAATAAAGAATTAGCAATAATTCTTACTGAAGAAGAATTAGATAATTTTACAAATAATTTTTCAAATGAATGTAAAATAATCTATCTGGGACATAATGTCTTGCCTACTGAAGAGCAAGAAGATTTGTTTAAGGAACATGAGATAAAAATCAACATTATTCCTGACTACTATTACAGGGATTTGGAGGGTTAAGATGAATATCAAATTAGCAAACTTTCAATTGAGAACAATTAAACTTCTTCTTGAAAGTATGGAAGAAAAAACAAGAGATATAATTTTAAAAAGTCCAACTGGAAGTGGTAAAACAATTATTCTTACTCACTTTATGGATGAGTATATAAAAGGACATTCTAAAACAGTTTTTGTTTGGTTAACACCGGGTAAAGGTAGTTTGGAAGAACAAAGCAAAGAAAAAATGGATAAATATATCCATAACGCTCAAACCAAACTTCTTGCAGATGTTATGACAAGTGGTTTTGAAGAAAACGATAGTTGTTTTATTAACTGGGAAAAGTTAACAAAGAAAGGCAACAACGCACTTAAAGATAGTGAGAGAACAAACTTTTTAGAATATATTGAAAAAGCATTTAACGATGGTTTAGAATTTAAAATTATCATTGATGAAAGCCATCAAAACTTTACAGGTAAAGCAGATGAAATAGTCCAATACTTTAAAACCGATAAAATTATTCGTTGCTCTGCTACTCCTTTACCTGATAAAAAAGCAAAATTAATTGAAGTAAGCGAAGAAGATGTTATTGCAGAAGGATTAATTAAAAAACTTTTGGTTATTAACGAAAACTTCCCTCAAACTGTTGAAACAGACAATCAAACAAACTATTTATTAGAAAAAGCTATTTTAAAACAACAAGATTTACATAGTGCTTATTTGAGCAAGAACATTGATGTTAATCCATTAATAATTGTTCAACTTCCAAATAATTCCGATTTATTATTAGATACCGTTGAAAGGTTTTTTGAAAGCAAAGGGATAACTTATGAAAATAATTCTTTAGCATTATGGTTATCTGGTAGGCATGAAAATCTAGAAAATATATCAAAAAATAATTCAGAGCAAATAGCTGTTATTATTAAACAAGCAGTTGCAACTGGTTGGGATTGCCCCAGAGCAAGTATTTTGGTTAAACTTCGTGAAAATATGGATGAAACTTTTGAAATTCAAACCATAGGAAGAATTAGAAGAATGCCTGAAGCTAAACATTATGGTAGCGATTTGCTTGACAGTTGTTATTTATATACATTTGATAGCAAATTTACTGCTGGAGTGAAATCTAGTTTAGGAAAAAACGCACTAGAAGCCAAGACATTATTTTTGAAAAATGAACACAAAAATTTTACTCTTACAAAAGAACAAAGAACGGTAACTGATTTGAGAGACCCAAGAAAAGCTCTACGTTCAATTGTTTTATATTTGAAACAAGAATATGGTTTAACAAACAATAAATCTGAAAATAAAACAAGATTAGAAACAAAAGGCTTTATATTTTCTGATAATATCATAAAAACAACCTTTTCGGGAAATGTATCAACACTTAATGAACTTGCCGAAACAGATAATCTTAACGATATCAGTGTTAGCGAACCTATCAACACACACATTCATGGTAGAGAATATCATAATAGAGTTGGTAGAATTGGACTTGAAATTGGTTTAGAATATTCTTATATGAATACAATTTTAGGAAAGTTATTTTCTGAAAAATTTGAATATCATGATAAATTGTTATCTCTTACAACTAGACAACTTTATGCTTTTGTTATCAACAATTTAGATTTGTTAAGACATACCGTTCGTGAAGCAATGGCTGTTGTGTTATCCCAACTTTCGCTTGATATTCAAAGAGTGTTTAAAAAAGAATTTAAACTTCCTCTTTCAACAATGTTTACTTATGATATTTCAAGCAAAGTTCAAACTGAAAGTATTAAGAATGTTTACAATGGTTATTTACTTTCGGCCGAACCTCGTTCTTCATCTGAAAGAAAATTTGAAAAGTTTTGCGAGAATTGTTCTTCTGTAGATTGGTTCTACAAGAATGGCGATAAAGGCGACGAATATTTATCTGTTGTTTATGTTGATAACTCAAACAGACAAAAACTTTTCTATCCTGACTATGTAGTTTCTTTAAATGGCGAAACTTGGATTATTGAAACCAAAGGCGGATTTGACAAAACTGGTGCTAGTGAAGATATTGATATTTTCTCACCAAAGAAATTTACAGACCTAAAAAGATATTTAAGCAAATACAATCTAAAAGGTGGATTTGTTAGATTTGACAAACAATCCGAAGAACTCTGTATTTGTATGGATAATTACAATGAAGACATACATTCAGATGATTGGAAAATTTTGAGTGAAGTCTTCAAATAATTTTTATTTTTTAAAGACCACCTATTCTAACGATAGATGGTCTTTTTTACTGAATTTTATTAAATTTTTATGATATTTTCGCAAATTTTTTAGCCATTTTACTATAAATTTGCGATTTTTTATTTGGCTAACTTTATTTTTTAATTACACCTATCGTTAGAATTGATGTTTAGTAATGTTTGAAATTTAGCCATCAATTATTTACTCTTTTTTACTTAAAAGGAGCAAACTTTGAACGTGTTTAAAGATGATAAAGTTGTGGCTTTTGCCGGTCATAGATACGAGTGGCATTGCATTGGCGTAGAAAACAAATTGCCCAAAGTTCTAGAAGATTTAATCAATAAAGGCTATACAATTTTTTATGACGGACACTATGGTGCTTTTGATGAGAAATGTGCACACGCAGTCTTACAATTAAAGCATAAATATCCACACATCAAACTAATTCGTATTTTAACATATTATCATCACGACAAAGAAAAATATGATTTGCCATCGTGCTATGATGGTTCAATATTTCCAGAGATAGAAGAATTGCATTACAAACAAAAAATTACAAAAAGAAACGAATGGATAATAGACCACTGCGACATTCTCGTTTGCCACATAGAAGAAACCTACAAAAGCGGCGCCTATCGCACACTCAAATATGCTCAAAAACAAAACAAATCAATAATTTATATCTAACAAAAAAGAAGACTAAAATTAGACTTCTTTATTTGTTAAAACAAATTTCTTCAAGTTGATTTCTCTAAAGTTATAGTCCTCAAGAAAATCCCTTTGGGGAAATTTGTCAACCACTATACAAATACTTTGTTTCGCCCTTGTTAAGGCAACATAGTATTTACTTACATCGGAATCTATTGTTTTATTATCTAAATAAAAATCAATCATAGGCTTTGTCGGGAAAATTAATGTTCTTTCTTTGGTTAATGCCTTACTATCCCCAAAATTTGTTGCATTCAACCCACAAGTATTTTTCCTTTTATCCCATCTTAAAACAAAGGGGTGTAACATATTATTGAAATCTATTATATCTTCTTGTTTTATTAGAAAAACACCATCTAATTCTGTCTTTACCTTGTTCAAACTTTTAGCTTTGGATTCTTTTGGATAAAGCATATCTGCAAAACTACATATATCTTGTATAGACCTATGACATTCTAGTTTTTCTTCTATATTAACAAGTCCAGAATTCTCCCATATCTTGAAAAACTCTTTAATATTACTACCTTTATATCTTTTGTATTTTTGTGAACTATGTGTATTAAAAGTAGATTGTCTATGGTCTCCTATTAAACAAATATTTATATTACTTTTTAACAATTCTTCAATTATTTCTAAATCTTCACCATTTAAATCCTGTACCTCATCAATGAAAATATCCGAATAAACATCTTCTAATCGTTTTACAAATAAACCATTATTTATCTTATTTATTTGAATTAAAAAATCTGACATTGTATCTGAATAAGCCTTTTTACTTAAAGTAACATATCTTGCCATATCAGTTTTATTTTTAAATGTGTAAACTGGTAGATTGTTTTTTTTAGGAACTTCATTTGTAAATAATATACCTTTAATATCAATGTTAATATTAAAATCTCTTTGATAAGGCAATATACATTCATTAAGTAAAAACTTGTACCAACTCATAATTTCAATATTATGGTTAATTACACCTGAATTATTTTGCTTGATTGTGTTTAATAATGAATTGACCCCATTTATGGTATATGTGATTAACAAAATCTTTTTATCTGTTTGTCTTGCCTTAGCTAATGCTTGCTTAGCTAATTCTGTTGTCTTACCAGCTCCGGCAACCGCTAAAATAATTTTATTCTTTGATGCATTCATTGATATACTCCGGAAATTTGATTTCTTTATCTGTATCAAAAACCTTTAATGCCCATCCAGTTTTATCATTTTTCATAGTTTTAGTAATTTCCGAAGAATCTTTTGCTGAGCTATTCAAAACTTCTTTTAAAGTGTCAAAATTATTAGAATTAACAAAAGATGGCTCAAGTGTATTTTCAGATTCATTTTTATTGTAATAGATTTTTATATACTCAGAATTTAAATAATCTTTATACTTTTCATTTATATTTTTTTCAATATCTCCGTCATTATCTGTTACTATTTTTATTTTTTTCTTTAATGCCTCGGCCAATTCACAAAATCTTAAAAAAGATAATCCTCTTATTGAGATAATATCAATACCCGAATTAATTGGCAAAGTACCATATTTATTTAAATATGCTTTTTGTATAATCAACTCATCACTAGGGCCTTCAACTAAAATTGGATTATTGGATAAAATAAGTCTTAAAGTATCAAATCCTGGAAGTTTCATAAAATATTTTACTGTTGATTCTTCTAAGTTGTTAAATTTTAAAACCTTATCATCATTTATCAACAAAAGTTCTTTTAAACCAATTTTATTTGCTATAAAATTACTATGCGTAACAATAAAGATTTGTTTACCATCTTTATATTTACTAATATCATCTATTAATAAATTCATATTTGAATATGATAAATGATTTTCAGGTTCTTCAATTAAAATAATATCGCTTTTTTCTTTTAACTTATTAAGTGCAAGGTTAATTTTTACAATATTTTGAGTTCCTTTTCCAGACATTGTATATGGAACATTATCTATGGAAAGACATAATTCTTTTTTCCAATTATTTAGTCCCATATCAAAAAGATTTAAAGAAACTATTCTATCTTTTAAAATTTTTTTATTCATTAGTGATTTATTAATATTTTCGATACTTTGTTCTTCTGAGAATTTTGATTTATTTATTCTATAAGCAATTCCGAGTTGCTTTTGTTCATCCTCAGTCAACACAGACAATATATCATCATTAATATAGCTTCCTATTAGCGAACTATAATTATGTTCCGAAGTATCTATTGTAGAAACACTGCAAACTCTATTATAAGAACTAAGGCTATCTCCTTTAAATGACTTCCATTCAACTTTATAAAATTCTATAGGCAGTTCAGTTAATTTTTTTTCTTCTACAAGTTTTTTATATATTTCTTCATATTGTTGAGAATTGAATACAATTGACAATGAAATACCTGGCAAATCTTCTACAAGAATATTGTTTTTGCCTTTATATTGTGAATTTTCTGGAATATCTTCAGCATATAATTCTATTTCTATTTCAGGTATTTCCGTAGGGTTTCCATTTGTTATATCATCTAAATACTTAGAAACTATATCTTTATTAAATATATCACTAGTTAAACTTGTGTTAATTGATTTCCCATTTAATTTTGCTGTAGTTACCAAATTTATTGCTTCTAAAATCGTTGATTTTCCAGATTCATTATTTCCAACAATTATATTAATATCTTTATTTAAAGGAATCTCAATATAATTAAATTTTTTAAAATTTTTAATTATTAATTTATTAAAAATCATACTTGCCTCCTATTAAATTGCGATGGTGTAAACATTTCAATTTTTCCTTCATCGTTACACGAAAAGATGTAAAGATTTAATGTTTTTGCAATTTCTTTTGGTATTCTTCTTAATGCCACCTTTGCGGACATTTCACAAAGACCTAAACCATATTTATAAGCTCTGTTAGGCTCTCCTTTGCGAGTACCAGATTTTATCGTTCTACTTGTATTCATTCTTGTAATAATTTGACCAAGAGCATTTAACCAGCCTTCTTTATTTGCCGAATTAGCAGATTTTGAATATGATTTGCCTTTACATTCAATTATAAATCTTTCTCCATTTTTACTTCCACCAGTCATAACTATATCTGCACCATGTGAATGCAAGTCGGAAATCTTAGATTTTTCTTCATGCCAGTTGCCGTTTTGTTTGGCGATTAAAAATTCTTTTATCTTTTCAACAACAAATGTTTCAGTTATCTTTTTCTCCACATTATTTTCTCCTTTATTTATTTCAATCTTCCAAAACAACCACATTAACTTTCTTTGTGTAGGCAGTGCAAGTGTCGATGGCTATCATATTTTTTGTTATGAAAGGTTCAAAATTGGCTTTATCTCCAAATTCTTCGTATTCGTCTGGATTTTGTTCGTGCCACAGTGCAGAACAATGCCAATGTCCACAAACTATTGTTTTGTTTGGTTCGTAGATTTCATATCTAAACATTTCTACTGGGTTTGTCCAACGAGCCTTTTCCCAACGTTCTTTTCTTGCTGTTCGCCAATCACTATCATATAAATAACAATTTTCAACAATCGGTATCCAACCGTGAACGAATATGTAATGCTTTGTTTCATAGTAATCAACACACATATCTAGAACTTCTTGGAGTCTAGTTTCTTTTGCTATCTTTTTAAGGTCAAATTCACTTATTTGCCACTCTGGATACAAATCAACAATTGTTTGTGCTGTGCCATTACAAAGGTCGCCATAATCACTTGAATTTCTTTCAATCATTTGTTCCATCAAGTCTTCGTGATTGCCACGAATAAGAATTACTTTGTCTTTATGTTTAAGAACGAACTCAATAATTTCTTTTGGCTGACTTCCTCTGTCGAACAAATCTCCGCAAAGAATTATTTTGTGTCCAGGGTTATTTAAGTCAAAGCCTTTATCTTTCAAAGCATTTTGCCATTCATTAAAAAATCCATGAATGTCGCCAGATACAAAATATTTCATTTTTTCTCCTTAAATAATTTCAATAAAATGTAAAATAGATTTAATGCTTTTTATTGTATCTTCAAAACTAACATTCTCTACATAAGTGTTTTTATTTGAATAATTTTTCCATAGGTTTTGTTGACCCCAATCATTTTCAATATCTGCAACAATCTCTTTTGCATTTGTTAAAATATCAGTCGTTTTTCTTTTTGCACAAGTATTTTCAAGTGCTTGTTTTTGAAGATTTTTATCAATTCTATCTTTGAACAACTTTTCAAGCAAATACAAATCATAATAATCTCTCATTCTAGTTCCTAAAATATTTTTAGATAAAATACTTTCTATTTTTTCTGCAATAATAGTTTCTATTGAATAAGAGCACAGTTTTATTGTCTTATCTTCTAATAAAAGTTTGTATCCGTAAACAATTTCTTTTGGAGTTATTGTATCTCCAGTTGTTATATCCATTTTAAGAGAATCCACAATTTTATCCATACAGACTTTAAAGGACAATCTAATACCGGGATAGTCAAATTCTTCTCTAATATCTTGAATTGATGTAAGTTCAAAACGAATATTATCTCCAATGTCGATATTGCAGATTTCCGTAATCATTTTTTCAATTTCATCTTTGGTTAAAGGTTTATTGATAATAGAAACATCAATATCTTGAGTTGCTCTTGATGATAAACCAACCATTGAAGAAATCAAAAGTCCACCTTTTAAAATAAAATTGGTTTTATATTTTGAAACGGCAATTCTTGCCAGCATTTGCTCCATAAAATATCTTTTCAAAAGCAATTGTGCATCTATCCCTAAACTCCTTGCTTTATTCTTAATCAAATCGGTTAATTGTCTTGATGTATTCATAACAAAATCTCCAATTTATCCTTTAATTCTTTTTCAACACCTAGTTCTTTTGCATATTTCAACAATTTTGTTAAATTTTTATCTTCCATCTTTAAATATGTTTTTAGACTTTCATTTACAACATATCTATCTCCAACATAATTTTTGGAAAACAAATCACAAATTGTTCTTTCTTTGTCATAAATTTGGATATTATTTCCATACATCGTTTTTACTGTGGTTAAGCCTAAATCAAATTTACATTTAGGGACAAAATGAAATTCCAATTTATATTGAGATTTTAATTGATAAGTATTATTCCCTTGAATTGTTGTAATGGAAAGAGTTAAGGGATTTCTTGTTGTTAGTCCATTGTAATAAGCAGATGTTTCATAAGAATAAATTAAATTCTTTGATTTCAATTGAAGAAAATATAATTCATCTTCCATTGTTTCTGGAGTGATATAAATTCCATTTCTAACTTTTTCTAAAACCTTGTCTTGCACAGCAAAACGAAGATAGTGTTTTGAAATATTATTTTTAACTGCCATCTTTGTTTGAATAATTCCATTGTTTTCCTTTGCAAGTTTTAATAGCTTACTATAATCTCTCATATCAAATCCTTATGCACTTTTTTTCTAAAATTATAAGTGTTTATAGAAAAAAAGTCAATAAATATATAAACTTTTTCTTTAAAGTTCACAAAAGTTTTAGGCCGTTTTATATAGTTTTAGAACACTTAATTTCACTAAAATTGTTAATTTAGGTGTAAAAAAGTGTAGTAAACTAAAATCTTACTACACTAATTGATTTTTAATATCTCAAATTCGCTTATTTTACGGGCGATTTAGGAGATAGAGCGAAACTCTTGGCTATCAGAACAGAGTGTTGGTAAGGCAGGGGTCACGGGTCCGATTCCCGTCAGTAGC
>SAMEA104315437__coassemble_611_pt1 | contig 15903 bp, 12 predicted proteins | sample SAMEA104315437__metabat2_high_PE_028 | metagenome-assembled genome bin SAMEA104315437 (sample SAMEA104315437) | gut metagenome | biome: Monkey gut; feature: monkey-associated habitat; material: faeces | place: China | collected 2013 | reverse complement strand
GAGGGCTTGCAGTTTGACCGCGGCTATATTTCTTCGCACATGATAACCAACCAACAAAAACAAACAGCCGAACTAAAAGACCCCTACATACTAATCACCGACAAAACCATTCGTTCAATCCAAGACCTGCTTCCACTAATGGACGCCTTGGCTCGCGAGGGTTCTCCCCTGTTTATTTTGGCCGAAGATGTAGAGGGCGAAGCCCTTGCCACAATACTTGTAAACATGCTTCGCGGCGTGTTCACCTGCGTGGCAGTAAAGGCACCCGCCTTTGGCAATCGCCGCAAAGACGAACTAGAAGACATTGCAATAGCCACCGGCGCAACCTTTGTTTCAAGCGATTTGGGCACAGCCCTATCAAGCATTGGCAAAGAAATGTTGGGCCGCGCAAAACAAATTATTGTGGACAAAGAAAAGACCATAATTGTTCAAGGCCAGGGCGACCCACAAAACATACAAGGCCGAATCGACTCACTAAAAGCCCAACTAAAATCGGCCGACAATCCTTTCGACACCGACACTTTAAAAGAGCGCATTTCAAAACTTTCGGGTGGAGTTGGCGTTATTTCTGTTGGCGCCTCAACCGAAATCGAAATGCAAGAAAAGAAACTGCGCCTTGAGGACGCACTTTCGGCCACCAAAGCCGCTCGCGAAGAGGGAATTGTTGTTGGTGGCGGTGTGGCCCTAATCCGTTGCGCCCCACAAATAAAAGACCTAATTTCAACCCTTTCTGGCGACGAAAAAACAGGCGCACAAATTGTCTACACTTCACTTTTTGCACCCCTAAAACAAATCGCCGAAAACGCTGGTGTTGACTCTGGTGTAATAATAAACACAATCCAAGAAAACACCAACACATCCTTTGGCTACAACGCCTACAACAACCAATATTGCGACATGTTTGCAAGCGGAATTGTGGACCCTGCCAAAGTAACCCGCACTTGCCTCGAAAATGCAGTCAGCGTGGCGTCAACTTTTTTAACAACCGAATGCATAATCGCCGACTCACCTTCCGAAGCCGAAAAACAAAATCTTCCAAGTGCTTTCTAAAACCAAAACACCTGCACTGTTGTGTAGGTTTCCTATACGTAGCTCCTTTTAAAGGCAAAGAGCCCCTGCCGCAATGGCAGGGGCTTTTTGCTTTCATTCAATAACTCTAACTTCAAGTTCAATTTCAATTTTGCTACCAACCAACTTTTTTCCAGCATGTTGGTCCAGCCAAACCAAAACAGTAAACTTTTTTGTTTTGTCCGAGCTGTCTTTTTCTTCTATCAACTTGCCAACATCCAGCGCCGAATGCGGTTTCTTTTCACTGCCGTCAACAGCAATCTTAACATTTTCTAGTTCTTCTTGCGGCACACCCGAAACTGATTTCAAAAAAACACCAAACTTTTGGCCGCTTATAACCCCAAATTTGGCATAGGCACCTTCTGACCCCACTTGGTCGCTAACTGTATAGGGAATATCAGTTTGCGTGTCAAGTTCGCCACTAACAGGCTTGGTTCCAACCTTTGGCGAATTAACTTTAAGCTTCAAACTGGTTGATTCTTTGTTTTTGTGTGACAGGTCAACCAAAACAACATTGCCGTCCGAAACAACACTAATTGCCCTAACTTCAACTTGTTGTTTTTTGTCCACAAAAACCGAAAACGAAATGCCAATAATGGCAACAAAAATAAATGCAAAAGCATAGGCCAAAACATATCCAATGTCGCGTCTTTCCATAACTACCTCAACACAAGCATTGACCAAACGCTTTGCAATTATACCAAAAAAGGCAAACAAAAACCCGCGCCAACAAGCGCGGGAATTAAATTAGTCTTGATTTTGGTTTTCTTCAGTTGGTTCAGTTTGAGTTTGCTCATTTTCCGAAGCAACTTCTTCGGTTGTGTTTTCAACTTCAGTATCTTTGTTTTTCTTAAAAACATCAATGCAAAGGAAAACAGAAATAGTAATCGAAAATGCAACAACGATAGCAAACATAATCGAAGAAACAATATCAAATTTACGAAGTGCTGCACAAACAACCGAAACTGCCAAGCAGAAAATTGTTGCGCACATTCCCAAAATCATCCATTTCTTTTCATTGTTCATAACCTTGCTCTCCTATACCAGTATTATAACATACAAGTTTTAAAAATACTAGACTATTTTTTCAATTTTTTGATTTTATCGCATCAAAATCGTTCATTTTTGATACATTCTATGCCCAAAACCCGCTATTTTTGATTAATTTTCGAAAAATCCAAAGCCAAAAGCGTTCTCGATGCATCCAAAGGAATCTTTTTTGCAATCAAAGGATGGGCAAATTGCTGCCTAACCAATGTTTTTAATGCTCGGCCATTGTGGTATCCATGAACAACTTCAACTGCTCTAACATTTGTATCCACCAGATTCAAAGTTCTAATCAACTCAAACTCGGCCTCTGCACAGGTCAACCCATGCAAATCCAATTTTGTGCTGGCCGCAAGCAAAGCAATTGTGTCAATATCAATCATCGCTCATCATACCCAGCTTCCACAACCTCAATATCAAGGTTGCATTGCAATGGAAGTACCGAACGGTCCCAATAATCAATTTTAAGTTCAAATCCAACTTGAATGTTTTGCCCTGTTTCGGCTTTTGCAATCAAAATGTAGTTGTCCACAAGTTCAAAAGCCTCATATATTCCAACAAGTTCAATGTGCGCAAAACCATTTTCAATAAGTTTTGCAACAGTATCCGAAACCACCAATTTGTAGTTTTTGCCATTTTCAAGAGTGTATTTTCCACCACTTGTGGTTGCACCATCAATCCTGCAGTCTGCCGAAGCAAAATATTCGGGAATGGCAACATTAACAAATGTAAACGACAATGTTTCGTTGTTAAACATCACATTAAGCGCAGTTGTTGTGTAGTTTGCATCCACAGCCTCAACAACCAACATATCGTTTTCAATCGACACGCTCAAAATATCACTGTTGTAAACCAACTTCAAAACCGAAGGCAAAACTGCATAGTCAGAAGTTTCATTTTCGTTTTGTGCCGAAAATCTAATATAAATCTTTCCGTCCGAAAGCATAAATTTGTTGTCGCGTTCTTCAAAAGTTTCTAGCCTGCTCGAGGCTGCAACAAAACCAAATTTGGTAAGTTTTGGATCGGTGGCCGAAACCTCAATAAGTTTTGTCAAAACCACAACATCGCTCGATTCAAGTTGAGCCTTAACCGAAACAACAATTTGTCCGCTACCGGCCGATTTTGCCTTATAAATCAAATTTGGCACGCCAGCAACAACCGAGATATATGCATATTCTATCATATCGGCGTTAAAGGACAAAACATCAATTTTTTGAGCATTAGCCGACGTTGGCACAAGCACAAGCGGAACACTATTTTCTGTTCCAACAATGGATGTAACACCAGCCGGCGCCTCAACCTCAAGAGCAACGTTGTCCGAAACTTCAATGTGAAGTTTGTCGGTGATCTTTTTGTTTTTAACCGACTCAACAATAATGTCGGCCTCACCCAAACCAACGGCACGCACAACAACACTCGATTGGCCAACCGATTCAATAACAACCACCAGCGAATCTGAAGATCTAAACCTAATGCGTTTGTCTTTTGCGTTTGATGGATCAATCGAAACATTAATTTCGGTCCGATCCCCCACCAACATCTTTTGGTTTGCACTCGTAAACGATATTGTTTGAACCTTAACAACATCTAATTTTTGTTTAACAGTAACACCAACAACCACCGCAATAAGCGCTGCAATAATAAAGCACGAAAGCACAATCAATATTTTTAGTTTTGGTGATAATTGTATCATTTTATTCCCTTTTTAGTATGCAACAAACAGCAGAAATTTACTAATCACCTAGAATTGTAGAAAATATACACTTTTTTGTCAAACAAAAAGGGCTTTCTTTCGAAAGCCCTCAAAAATAATTGCATTAAGCAACAAAATGTTTTAGTGCAGGACCATTATCAGTCATAGTCCAGTAGATTCCGTTCGAAACGCCCTCTTCACCAAATGTCAAGCCAGCAAAAGCCGATTGATCTGATGTAAATACGTCGCGTGTTAGATATGTGATTGGGTCAGCATCACCGGTAACCGATTTGCCGAAGCAATACACATTTGCAACAATTTCAGATGGTTTCAAACTTGCATTATTTGCATCGCTAACCGAGAACAAAACTGGAATTTGTGCTTCTTCACTAACAACTGCGTTAACAACAACATTTGTGTAGTGAGCAACTGAACTATCGCGTTGAACAGCAAAGCCAGCAGCGTGAACCTTGTTGTTGCTATAAACCAAGCCTGTGTTTCCAACATATGCGTAGCAGTTTTCAAATTTAACTTCCCCAACAACACTTGCTGCAAAACCTGCAACATATTGTGTGCTAGTTCCACGTACATCAACATCAAGGTAGTTAACCGAAGCACTTGAGTTTGTTATTGTCGAGTCTTTAACAATGTTAAACATTCCCGAAACATTGTAGCCAGTAACGGTGTCAATGTTTGTGAAGGCTCCATCAATCTCAACATCTTCAACATAACCAAATCCAGCACTTGCCGATAGGTAAGATACGATTTTGGTGTTTGAAATCGAAACATTTTTAATTACAATTTTTCCGGTTGCGCTAGCATCTTTAGCAGCTTGTCCAACAAGACCATATGCTCCCGAAACAGAGTTGAAGTCTTTTGTAGAGCTGCTGTTGTTTTGTTTCTTGCCAAGGTCGTTAACAAGCGAAGCATTAGCAACTTCAACATTTTCAACTGTAATGTCGCTTGCGCCAGTTTGAGCAATTTCTCCAACAATACCAGCAACAACAACGAACCATTTATCGTCTTTAATTTGGTTTGTGTTCGAAACATAAATGCCAAGCGAGGTAACCGAGTTTGTTAGAGCAATATCTGTTCCGCGCATTTCTGCAACAAGACCAGCCATAAGTCCACCACTCAATTGTTGCAATTGAGCTGAATCAAATTGGTTGATTCCACCCGAAACAGAAACATTGTCAATCACAGCACCCGAAGCGGCAACTGCAACTGCACCTGCAGCACGTTTGGTAGAACCAATGTGTGTAGCAGAAACTGTTTCAATTGTTGTCGAAACAGTGATGTTCGACAATTCGCCAGCAGATTTTGAAGTTTGTGCAAGTGTAGTGTACTTATTGGAACCATCAATTTTGGTTGGAACATAACTAGCAAATGTTACATCACCGCCCAAAGTTCCAACAGCGCCTGAAGCATTAACGGCATTAATAAGTTTTGCATAAACATTAAAGTTCGAAATTTTTCCGCCAACCGACACTACAGCCAAACCAGCCGAATGAAGTTTGTCAATTGCTTTATCACAATCGTTAATTCCAGTAGCTTTTGTGATTCCATTAACATCTACAAAAACTTGTGAACGAATAGTCGCATTAACCATTGTCTTTGAGGAAGCACCGGTGATATCACCATAGTTTTCATAAGCCAAGCCACCAGCAGCAACTTTTACATCAAAGTCTGCATCAACGGCAAGACCAATAAATCCATCTGTATATGAAATTGTGCCTTGGTTGTAAAGAACCAAACCAGCAGCATAAGCGCCTTTGATTGAACCCTTAAACGAGCAATCAACAACTTTAGCACTGCTTCGAGCTACAATACCAGCAGCTTGGTGAAATATCTTTTTTCCAAAAGCATTAACCGAACCAACAATGGAAACATCTCTAATGATGGTTGGGCACTCAATGCCATTATTCGAAGTTATCGAATAAGCATTAGCAACAGCACCAGCAACGCTAGAGCGGTATTCTTCTGCAGTTGAAGCCTCGGAAGCATCGTTAACCTTAACTGAAATGTTTGTTGCTTTAACGTTTTCAATAACACCGCCATAAACAATGGCCGCAACACCACCAGTTACAGAATTACCATTCATGTCGCCAATCACAACAACGTTCTCCATAGTAACGCCTGTGATCGAAGAAACTGCTTCATCACTTTCAAGATCGTCAAAGGTTATTTCTGTGCCGTTATTGTTTCTTACTACATAAAAATGTTCTACAAAACCAACAACACCACCAGCACGAGTTTGCATTGCGTTTGCAAGAAGGGTTGAATCCTTAACTGCAATGTTGTTCAATTGTGAATAACGAATTGTACCAGCAACAAGGCCAATACCAGCCGACGAGCATGCATTACCTGCCTCAACTGTCGAATTAACAACAGCAACAGCAGCAGAATCGGCACCAACAACAGATGTAACATTAATACCCGAAACAGCACCAACGTTAACTGCAATTTGAACAGCAAGAACTTCTTCTGAAGAATGCTCGCCTGTTGTTGCAGCAGTTTTAACCATAACTTTTGTGTCATCAATCAAAACTTCAAAATCACCTGCCAAAATTTCTGGAGCCATTTTAACATTTGCGTTGTCAAAAGTAACACCAAAAATTTGAGCATCCATTGTATAGCCAAAGAAACCAGCATCAACATACAATCTAGACATTGTTAGTTTTGTTTGGTCATTATTAACAGTGTAGTATGCACGAACAAATTCGGCAAAGTTTTCACGGTCAATATTCATTGTCATGTTTTTGATTGTGTGGTTGTAACCATTAAACACACCAGTAAACATGCATTCACGACGAGTAGTCATATCATTATTCAAAGTATATTTTCCGGTAGATTCGTCATACGAAACTTGTGTTTCATAGTCGCCACAACGTTGACCAATTGGCTTCCAGTTGTAGGCCGAAAGGTCAATATCAGCACGAAGAGCATAAGATTTGTCTAGATTATCATAAATAGTAACGCCCTCTTCGGTTTTTGATAGATCAAACAAATCGCTTGCCTTTGTGATGTTAAATGGATCGGAGTTATCACCTGAACCATAATCGTATACAGTTACGTCATAAACAATTTTAGATTTGTCCTTTTTGGTTACTGTACACTTAAATGAACCAGCCAAAACAGCAATATAATCATTGCCTTGTTTCTTAAGGATATCTGGCTGATCGTTTTCAAATTTCAGTGTGCCCTGTTCTGTAACAAACTTGTCATTCACGCGCAATGCCAACAAAACATTGGTTGTGTTAGGTTTAGCACTTGTGCCAAGAACCATAGTAACAACAGTGTAAATAGCAAGAGCAAGAGTGAGAAGCGAGTTAGCAAAAATCGCACACCAAACGCCTAGCTTTTTCATATACAAAAATCTCCTTATAATTGATATCTAAATTATATGCCAATAGAACCTGTTTGTCAATAGCAAGAATTTAAAAAATGCAGTTTTTTTGGCCAAAAACGGCCATTTGGGGTGCAAAAAATGGGCAAATCGCCAAAATTTGTCCATTTTTAAGTTTTGCTCAAATTATTCAAGAATTTGAAGATAAATTGTCTTTTTAAACTCATTTTTTCCGTCCGAAACCGAAATAACAAGTTCACTATTTCCCGATGCCAAAATTTTGATATTTTTGCCATCAATTTCGATTGTTGCCGAACCCGATTCAACAGCATATGCCCAAACCGTATTCGAAACGTCAACAAACCTTCCAGATTTGGTCAACACAACAACATTAAGCCCATATGTTTCCCCAATAACGGTTGTTTTGTCGGCTCCCAAAACTTCTTTAGTAACAACCAACGACGAGCCGTCCGACAGCGGATTGTTATTTGACAAAACAAATATGTCAACAATAGGATCAGCAATCGAAAACTCCACCGAAGTAGCAATATAGTTGTCAGCAATTTTGTCGGGCGCAAGAGAATCCAAATCGGGCGCATTTACCTTGCGCGAAACATACACCTCAATTTTTGCATTGTCGCAGGCGGCAAGTGCCATAAATGTGTTGTTTTTTGTGTCAATCACACCATCAACAACCGACAGCACCCCAATACTTCCCACACCTTCAACAATCTTGTAATAAATCTTGCGGTTTGCAATCTGCTTGTCTTCAAGTTCTGGAAACGATGCAACAGTCGTAACATCAACCGAAAATTGCTCACCCACCATAACAACAGACTTACCATTTTTGTCTTCAAAATCCGACTTAATGGCGGCATTGGCATCGGTTGCAACATCGGCAACATCAATTTCAATTTCCCACAACAGTGGCTGTCCCTCGCTATTTATTGCATCGGTTGCAATATACAACTTTGCAGCTCCATATTGTTTTGGATTAATCTTAATGTATTTCAAAACATTAAACAAACTAGGCTGCGCGCCCAATTCAATATATGATTGATAGTTGTTAACAACCTCAATATCAAAAATACTGCTGTCGCTAATAATATAACTAAATTCGGTCTGTTTGCTCAAACCACTTCGGGTGTCATTCGACAACTGCAAAAACACTTTGTCTTCCGACAATCCCAATTCAAAAGAAGTTTTGTTTGTGGTGCCCGAAACAGTTTTTTCCAAAGTTGAGTTTGTTGTGTCCTTAATAAGCAACAATTTTGTGTCGGTAACATAAGGCTCAACCCAAACAGGAATTTCCCTTTTAAGAGTTGTTCCACCCACAAGGTTGCATTCAACAGTAACCAGCGCAGTTCCATACGAAATTCCAGTAATCAACCATTCGGCGCCTTTTGTTATTTTCACACAACTCGATTTACTTGAAACGCTTAAAATATCTTTCGATGCAGCACCAGGAACCAAATCAATGGGCAAAATTTTTGTTTGCCCAACAGTCAAAAGCAAAACGCCCTCTTCCTGCCCTTCGGTGTTTCTAATCTTTTTGTCCAGTGCCGACTCGTTAGAATCAATTCTTTCAGGCAAAACAACTGGTTTTATCTCACAAGTAGAACTAAAACTTCCGTCCACAGTAGTAACGGTAATAAAAGCCTGCTCATTTCGAAGCAATTTAATTTTTCCATTTTTGTCTACCGAAACAACCGATGGCGACGAAGAATAAAATTGCACTTTTTTGTTTGTTGCATTAGATGGAAAAATTTTGTATTCCAAAGTGGTTTCTTCGCCCACACTCAAACTAACACTGTCTTCAAAAAAACTAACAGCATAAACCGAAATCAAATTTTTGTTTGCCGAACAACCAACAAGTGGCAAAACAAAGACGAACGCAATCAAAATTGAAAATAATCTTTTCATTGTTACCTTTAGTTTATTTAAAACTCAATTTATTATAACCCGCAAAAGACTTGTTTCAAAACATTTTGCACAACCTTTGCAATTTTTTATTGACGCTAGCAATTGTTATGTTATAATTTTTTTATGAAAAAAATCGAAGGACAAATGCGCAAAGCAATTCAAACATACAACCTCATCCAAGATGGCGACAAAGTTGCCATTGGCCTTTCGGGTGGCAAAGACAGTTTGGCTCTGCTTGTTGGCCTTTCTCATCTAAAACAATATTGCGGCATAAAATTTGATATAATTGCCATTTTGGTCGACAACGGCAACCCCACCAACACATTTGGCAAACTCCAAGAATTTTGCGATTCGCTTTCGGTTCCACTTCACATAATAAAAAGTGAAATTTTTGATGTTGTGTTCAACATTCGTAAAGAAAAAAATCCCTGTGCCCTTTGTGCAAAAATGCGCCGCGGCTTGCTCTGCACCAGCGCGCGAGATTTGGGAGCCAACAAACTGGCACTTGGCCACCACGCCGACGACCTAATCGACACCTTTTTCTTGTCGCTCTTCTACGAAGGCCGCCTTTCAACCTTTGCACCAAAATCATACCTTGACAAAACTGGCATAACAGTAATTCGCCCACTGCTTTTCTGCTAGGAAGACGAGATCCGCTCCGCCACAAAAAACTTTCCAATCCTAAAGAACCCCTGCCCCGCAAACGGCGACACCAAACGCGAAGAAATGAAAAAACTTGTTGCCGACCTCGAGAAGAAATACCACACCAATCGCGAACTTCTTTTCCGCGCAATCACCAGCCCCGAAAGTTACAATCTATTCAACAAAAAAGCTCCTTGATTTTTCAAGGAGCTTTTAATTATATGTTTTCAATTCTAATCGAGTTCGAAAGTTTGCTTGAAGGACTGCCAATAACATGCACAACCACATCACCCTTTTCAAGATGAGCCGATTTAATTGCCTCTTCTTTAGCCTGCTCTTTTATGGCCTCTTCGGTTTGTTTTAGTTTTGTTTTTATCGGACAAACCCCAAACAAAACCGCCATCTGATAAAAGGTTTTAGAGTTTGGTGTCAGCGCCAAAATTTGCACTTTTGGTCTGCAAGCCGAAACCTCTCGCGCTGTTGCACCCGAACCGGTTGAAACCAAAATAGCCTTTGCCGAAGCCGAAAAACTTGCCAAAACAGCAGCACCACAAACACTCTGATTGATCTGCATATTTTTGTTTTCAATCTCATTAAAGTTGTGCTTAAAATCAATGTGCTTCTCGCATTCTGCAGCAATTGCAGCCATGGTTTTAACACACAGCGCAGGATGCTTGCCAACAGCGGTCTCACCGCTCAACATAACAGCCCCACTTCCGCCCAAAACAGCATTTGCAATATCGGTAACTTCGGCTCGTGTTGGCCTGTTGTTTTGGGTCATGCTCTCAAGCATTTGAGTTGCAGTAATAGAAAACTTTTTGTATTCCAAACATTTTGCAAGCAATTCGTTTTGGATATGAGGCAACTTAACAAAATCCACCTCAACACCCATATCTCCACGCGCAACCATAACGCCATCCGACGCCCTAATAATTTCATCCATATTCTTAACGCCGCGCGCACTTTCAATTTTGGACACAACCAAAACATCTTCGCAGCCATTTTGCGCCAAAAACTTTCTAACTTCTGCAACATCGGCAGCCGACTGCACAAACGAAATGGCCAAAAGGTCCATACCCTGCGCAATTCCAAACAAAATGTCCAGTCTGTCAACTTGCGACAAATATTCCATCGGGATTTCAACACCGGGCACATTAATGCTTTTGTTGTTTGAAAGTTCGCCACCAACTTTAACGGTGCAAACAATATCTTTGTTTTTAACTTCCACAACCGAAAGTTCAATGCTTCCGTCCGAAAGCAACAATTTTTGCTTTGGCTTAACAAAAGCAGCAAGTTTGTCGCTTGTTATCGAAACTTCGTTTTCGTTGCCCTCAATTTTTCGCGTGGTAAGCACAAACTTTTTTCCGCGACCCAACATAACCTTTCCGTTTTTAAAACTTTTTATCCTAATTTCGGGTCCCTTAAGGTCCAACATAATTGCAATTGGCAACCCTGTTTGAGTTCTAACTTTTTTTATTGCCTCAATTGTGGCCAAATGCTCTTCGTATGTTCCGTGCGACATATTAATGCGGGCAACATTCATTCCCGCCTTTGCAAGATCCTTAAGTGCCTTAACCGATGCCGATGCAGGCCCAATTGTGCAAACAATTTTTGTCTTTCTCATTTTTTGTCTCCTGCTTGCATTATACCGCACAAAAAACAATACACAAACAAAATAAAACAAAAAAGGCAGGCTTTTTGCCCTGCCAAAATTGTTATTTGTTGCCCGACGGCAAATAATCATATGGATCTTTATACACACCATTTTCCAAAACAGCAAAGTGCAGGTGTGCGCCTTGGTCCATTTCGCATTTCGAGGTCGACGAAACAGTTCCAATCTGTTCTCCTCGTTTTATTTTGTCGCCCACCGACACAACCAAATCGGGCGACAGTGATTTATATTCGGTCTTAAGCCCATTGCCATGGTCAATCACCACACTTGTGCCAAACATTGTATCGGTTTCAATCGACTCAATTTTGCCGTCCAAAACCGCCACAACTTTTGTTCCCGCAATGGCAATAAAGTCAACTGCCTCGTGTGTCTGCCATTTGTTTAGCGACGGATACTTAACCAATTTCGTTTGCGAAAAAGGCAATCCTTCTGTTGCCGATTCCACAGGCATCAAAAATGTAACTGGGTCTGGATTGTCAACCTGCTGGTCGTTGTTGTCGGGAGTTGTTTGCACCGGCACAACATTTGTTGTCTTTTTGCCCGAATAGGTAACCGCCACTGCAGTAACAAGCGATAGGGCCAAAATCAATGAAAACGAAATAGCCATGGCCGGCAAACTGCGTTTTGTAAATGCTTTCAGTTTAGAAAAAAATTGTTTTGCTGTCATAATTCACCTCAATTAAATGCTGTCCAAAATTTTTTAGTTTATACATCAGTAACTTCCAAAAATAACAGGACTGCCAATCGACAAAACATTTTGGTTAAATGCAGCCTGAACCTTTTTCCCAACATTTTTGCCCGAAGTAAACCTACCCTCAAAAACAGCACACTTGCCAACATTATACGATCGGTCAATCGAAATTCCGTTTTGTCCCAAAAGTCGGTTCACATCAGATTGTTTGCAGCCAAATGCAATGGTTTCGCCAATCCTAACCCCTTCTTGCGTTATCTTGTGGCTGCTTTCAACCTGATAGCAAAATCCCAAATCGGTAATCACAGCATCTTCGGGCACAGTGTCTGGCAAACGCGAATAATACACAAAATACTTGTCGGGATTGGTTTTGTTTACCGAATTAAAAACAGCCGAAACAACCACACTCAAAACAAACAAACCCAAAATACTAATACAAAATATGGTAAATGCTTTGTTCATGCCATGATTGTGCCCAAAAACAAAAATTTTAAACAAAAAAACAACTCCAGTTTTTGGAGTTGTTAAATTCTCTTAATTATGCTTCATTTGTTTGCGAGCTATCCGCTGTTTCCTTAACATTTTCGGCCGCAGCCCCACCAACAGTTGGCGTTTGTTCATTGCCAGCCTTTCGCCTGTTCTTGTCCTTTTTCTTTTTGGGCTCGCCCAAAAGTTTGGCCTGCTTTCTTGCATTAACAATTGTTCGAGTGGTGTCAACAATAACCATAATCATTCCCTGAACAATAATTAAATAATACGAAATAACACGCCAGAACAAAAAGCCCCAAACAATATTGCCCGACAAAAATCTTTTGCTGCCATACATCGAAATAAAGGCAATTTCCATCATTCCAGTACCACCAGGCAGCGGAATATAACTCGATGCGTTAAAACAGATATAATATCTCGACACACATTCCAGCCAATACCAAAGCCCCTCGCCAAACGACGAAAAAGTAACATCCGACAAAGCCATAGTCATGGCAAAAGGCAACGAGGCCAAGGCCAAAAGCGAAAGTGTTATGCAACCAATACATCCAAACAAAACGCCTTTGTGCTTTTTAAAGTAGTTCATGGAGTTTTGAAATTCCAAAACCGACTTCATAAGTTTTCCATACGACTCGCGATAGTTCTTAACAATGCGCAGTTTGTATCCGGTTCTAACCACAAATCTGGCCAGCGACCTACCAACAATCTTGGAGTTTGCAATCAAAATAACAACCAAAATTGTGCCACCACTAATAATAATGCCAATATATGCCAAAACCTTAAAGATAATCAGCACCATGTCAGCAAGAGCCGACACACTAGCAATTTGCGAACCAACGCCCAGCAAAAACACAATGCCCAAAATAACGTTCATCAAATTGTAAACTATCATTTTCATGATAGGAATACAAGTTGCCACACCGGCCGACACTCCGCCCTTTGTAAGTTCAACAATCTGGCCAGGCTGCATACCCAATGCCAACGGAGTAACCGACTCATAATATTTACCCATCGAGGTGGTTTTGTAGGCCAACCACGGACGATATTTGCCGGTAATCTTTTTAATAAGAATAAAAAATGCAGCAGCATCGCCCACAAAGGCAATTGCCAAAAATCCCAAAGCCAAAACCAGCCACCACATGCGCTTGCCCTGCGTTCTAAACACATCCACAAACGAAGCATCAGTGCTTTTCAAAAGCGAACTAGCAATAAAAGCAACCAAAACAATGTTGATTGCCAAAAACACCAACGAAAAGATAATGTTTTTCTTTTTGCTTTTTGGCTTTTCGCGTTCTGCCGCTTTGCTAAACTCGGTCTGAACAACCGTTTCATCAAGCAAAACATCACCATGAACATCTTCTGGTGTTTGCAGTTCGTCTATTTCAACATCGGGCAACAAAGATGGCAACTCAAATTTGGGCTTATCACCTTTTGGCGATTTGCCCTTAACTGCCTTCTTGTTTGCACCATCCTGCTGGGCACTCACATCTGCAGCCGATTCATCCTCTGCTGTTTTGTCAGCAAAATCAACCTCTTTGTCTTCTAAAGCGGTTTTCAAATCGTCCTTTTCTTCAGCAGGGATTTGTCCCCGCACTTTGCCCGATCTTTTTCTCATGCTATTATATCTTAACAACTAAATCGCAGTTGGTCAAACAAATCACAAAAAAAACTGCGTATCTTTGAATATTCAAAAATACGCAGTTAAAATCTAAATCGAAGCAGTTTTTGTTTTCTAGCCAATTACAATTTGTCCAAATTCGTCTTCGGCGTTTGTCAATTCCAAAACCGTGTTGAAAAATCCATTTTCATCAACAAAAGCAACGGTCTTATACACGCCATCTTCCATAATAGCACCGGCTCTTTATTTTGTTTTTTTATTGCACAACCAACAATGGTAGTTGCCAAAACAAAACAACAGGCAAAAGCAAGCGCAATTTTAACTAACTTTTTCATTTTCCCTACCATTTTGTCGCAAATTGTCATTTGCAATGTTAGTAATCTAATAATACCCCCGATTTTTTGTCAATAAAAAACAAGAATCAAGCGCAATATATTTCGCTCGATCCCATTGCAATTTTCAAACACAAATAAACAAAAAAGGTGGATTCATCCACCTTTTTGTTTATTTAAAAATTTTGTCGTATGTATCAAGTTTGTACTCAATTTCAATATCGGCTTTCTTTGTTTCCAAAAAGTCCGAATATGCGGTTTTCTTTTTCTCGTCAAGCAGTTTCGAATAAACATATTCATAAACCGATTGACCATACGAAGCCGAAATCAAAGTGTTTTTCATGGCTTCAATGTTTGCTTCGCAAATTGCGCCCTCTTTAGTTTCGCCCACAAACATCAAGAAGTGAGCACCAAACGATGCAATTGATGGCTCGGTTGCAATTGCAAAATTTTTGCCTGCAGCTTTTGCCGCATTATACAAATCATATGCTCCAGCAACAAACTCGCCAACAAATCCGCTTGAGTTGTTTTTGATATCGCTCGAAAGTTTTGTTTGGTCAGCAGGAAGAACATAGCCCATAACTTCGGTTGTGTAGCCAACGTTAAACATTCCTGGGTCGCTGCCATACATAAACATCATTTTTCTAAATTCTTGAGCTTTTTCGGCATCGGTTTTTGTTGTGTCCGATTCCAAAGCAGTCAATTTTTCTTTAATTTCTGCCAATGTAATGGTCTTTTTGGTAACGCCGTCTTCTTCAAATTCGGTTTTGCCGGTTTCTGGGTCAACAATGTTGGTTGTCAGTCCATCAACATATTGATTTCTAATTTCAATAAAGTTTTCCCATTCCTCATAGGTGTGGTATCCGGCAGTTTCCTTAAGTTCGTCTTCAGTTTCTGGGAAGAAGTAATATTCAGGAGCATCCTCTTTTGCATTTCCGTCCTTAAGCCATTTTTCACCCAAGTGGAAACGATGTTCTCGCTCACTCATCGAATACAAAGGCAATTTCGAAAGTTCCGCCTTAACTTCGTCGCTAAACGAAATCAAAATGTGCTGAACAAAAATGTAGCCGTTGTTCTCGTTTTCACCATTCTTGTAACCATAATACAAAAATGTTGATTTTGAATCCGATTTTTCAAAAGCGTCCTTAAAGGTGTCGCCAGCATAGGTCTGCTTTTCAATGTTCACAAGTTCGTTAAACTTTGCCAAAACTTCGTCATCCGAAATCTCAATTTTGGATTCAACTTGTTTTTGCAATTTCTCAACAAGTTTGCTCTCTTCATACGATTTAACAAGCTCGTCGAGTTTTTCGTTAAAGGCTTGGTCGCGGCCCTTTTGTTTTCCATTAATAATAGACACCTGAACCAATTCTGCACGATACTCA
>SAMEA104315437__coassemble_603_pt1 | contig 16086 bp, 14 predicted proteins | sample SAMEA104315437__metabat2_high_PE_028 | metagenome-assembled genome bin SAMEA104315437 (sample SAMEA104315437) | gut metagenome | biome: Monkey gut; feature: monkey-associated habitat; material: faeces | place: China | collected 2013 | reverse complement strand
CCCAACCAAAATATTTAGTTTTAAGCTGAACGAATCGGGTGATGGGTACGAGATTGTGGAATACAGAGGCTCGTGGTTGGTTGTTGAGATTCCGACCACCTATTTGGAAATGCCGATTACCGCGATTGGCGAAAGCGCTTTTGCGGGCAAGCCGGTTGAACAAATAACATTTGCCGAAGGCTCACAACTCACAAAAATAAAAGACAATGCTTTTTCGGATTGCACCCAATTGCAAACAATTGTTCTGCCATCCACATTGACTTATGTTGGCAGTGGTGTTTTGGACAACTGCAGCAGTTTGACCTCACTCAACATTCCAGCGAGTCTAACAACTATTAAATCTCAAACTTATTATAATTGCAGTGGGCTGGAGACAATCACAGTAGAAGAAGGAAATAGCGTTTTTCATTCCAGTGGCAACTGCTTGATTGAAACCTCAAGCAAAACATTGGTAGCTGGCTGCAAAAACTCTATTATTCCAACTGATGGAAGTGTAACTAGAATTGAATCTGTAGCCTTTCGTTGCTGCAGTGGCTTGACGTCCATCGACATCCCAGACAGTGTAACCAGTATTGTTGGTTTTGCTTTTGAAAACTGTACAAGTCTTGTTTCTGTATCATTTGGTGAGAATAGTCAATTAACTGGCATTGATGATGGTGCTTTTTATGGCTGTAGCGCGTTAAAATCAATTACAATTCCCGCTGGTGTAACCAGCATCGGCTATGAAGCTTTTTATGGCTGCAGCGAGTTAGAGACAATAATAGTTGAAGAGGGAAATGCTAAATATCATTCTAACGGCAATTGCTTGATTGAAACTTCAAGCAAAAAACTGATGAAAGGTTGCAAAAATTCGGTAATACCAACCGATGGGAGCGTAACCACCATAGGCGCCCATGCTTTCTATGGATGCAGTGGATTAACATCAATTTCAATTCCTGCTAGTGTAATCGAAATAGTTGGTTGTGCATTTTATAACTGCAGTGGTTTGACTTCTGTAACAATGCCAGTTTTTATAACAAACTTCAATGTATTTGAGAATTGCAAATCACTAACAACTCTGATACTATTGTCCAGTGCTGAAGGAACAGAAAATGGCACAACAATAGGAGAAAGGCTTCCAAACAAATCTGGTTTAACAAGCGTTACCATTTCCGCAAACATAACTGCCATAGGCGACAATGCTTTTAATGGTTGCAACAATTTAACTTCAATTACAATTCCATCCAGTGTTGCCAGTATTGGCACATGGGCATTTTATGGATGCAGTGCGTTAACCCGTGTAATATTTGAAGAAAATAGTCAACTAACCAGTATTGGTCCTGTTGCATTTTCTGGTTGCAGAGGACTAACCGAAATAATCATACCTGCCGGTGTAACCAGTATAGGTAATTCTGCTTTTTATGAATGCAGCGGACTAATATCGGTAACATTTGGTGAAAATAGCCAACTAACCAGTATTGGTGAGGTTGCTTTTAAAGGCTGTAGTGGGTTAACGGAAATCAGCATTCCATCTAGTGTAACCAGCATTGGCAACAGTGCTTTCTCCTACTGCAGCGGACTAATATCGGTAACATTTGGTGAAAATAGCCAACTATCCCGTATTGGTTCTTGGGCTTTTTGTGATTGCAGCGGTCTTACTTCCATCACCATTCCAACAAGTGTAAACAGTATAGGAGAGGATGTTTTTGAGGAATGCAGCAGCTTAATTACTGTAACAATGCCAGTTTCTATAACAAACATCAATGGTGATATCTTTTCTGGATGTGCATCCATTACAACTCTGATACTAGTGCCCAGCGCCGAAGGAGTGGAAAATGCTACAACAATAGGAGAAAGGCTTCCAAACAAATCTGGTTTAACAAACATTGCGATTCCTGAAAACGTAACCATCATTAAAAATTCAGCTTTCTTTGGCTGCAGCAGTTTAACTTCAATTACAATTCCATCCAGTGTTACCAACATTGGAAATTCTGCTTTCTATGGTTGCAGTGGCTTGACTGCAATCACTATTCCATCAAGTGTAACCACCATTGGAAATTATGCTTTTTATAACTGCAGCGAGTTAAAGTCGATTTCAATTCCAGCAAGTGTAATCAGTATTGGTGATTATGCTTTTCGTGGTTGCAGCGGGCTAATCTCTATGACAATGCCTGTTTCTTTAACAGACGATTCAGATGGTTTAAGTTATCATAGATTTTATGGTTGCACCGCACTTACAACTCTGATACTGATTCCCAGTTCCGAAGGAGTTGAAAATGGCACAACAATAGGAACAGGGCTACCAAACAAATCTGGTTTAACAAGCGTTACCATTTCCGCAAACATAACTGCCATAGGCGACAATGCTTTTAATGGTTGCAGCAGTTTGACTTCCATTACAATACCCTCAAGCGTAACTAGTATTGGTAATGCTGCTTTTGATCATTGCAGATTGCTTACAATCACCATGGAGAGCATAACGCCACCATCATTAGATAGTTATGCTTTATATGACGTTGTTGCTATTTATGTTCCGGCTGAGGCGCTTGAAACATACAAAGCGGCTGATGGTTGGAGTAGGCGTGATGACAAGATTTTTGCAATTGAATGATTTATAAACAAAGATGAAAAGGAGCCAAGAGTTTTGGCTCTTTGTTTGTTTTGGTTATTGTTTGACAATTTGGTCAATAATGAGATATATTTTGGTATGAGCTTTTGGTTTTTTGGTAGAAACAAAGCAGGAACAGAAAAAAGGCTGTTTCGTCATAAAAAACTTAAAATTGGGCTGGCCTTGGGTGGCGGTGGCGCCAGAGGGGTTGCTCATATTGGCGTTTTGAAGGCGTTTGAAGAATTGGGGCTTGAGTTTGACTATGTTGCTGGCACAAGTGCTGGTGCGGTTGTTGGGTCGCTTTATTCTGCGGGCTTGACATCACTGCAGATCAGAGATTTGGCGCTTTCGTTGCGAACAAAAGATATTAAGACCTCAAAGTTGTTTTTTAGGCCGTCAAAGGCCAGCAGCATTGCCGATATTTTGAAAAATGTGTTTGGCCACGACGCTCAATTTTATGAGCTGCGCAAGCCGTTTGTTGCCGTTGCCGTTGATTTGGTTTGCGGAAACGAAAAAGACCTGTGCGAGGGCAGTGTGGCCTCGTGTGTGGCAGGAAGTTGTGCTGTGCCTGGGGTGTTTGCTCCGGTTGTTTATGAGGGCATGCATCTTGTGGATGGTGGGCTAAAGAACAATGTGCCGGCCGATGTGGTTAGGAACATGGGCGCCGATGTTGTTGTGGCTGTAGATGTAAACCACAAGCGAGGATCGGGAACATCGTCCACCAAGTTGTTTAATGTTATTGGTTCAACAATTGGGGTTTTGATGAGAGATGTTGTTAGGGCCAAACTTGCCTTTGCCGACATTGTTTTGGAGCCCGATGTTACCAAATATCCTTCAACAAAATTGCAAAATGTTGATGACATGATAAAGATTGGCTACGATTCGGTTATGAATGCGTTGCCAGAACTGTCCAAACTGGTTTCCAGCAAACTATCACCAAGGAAGAAGAGAAAATGGAAAAGAAAAATACAAGAAAGTATGTAATTTGTATTAGTTTGTTTTTGATTATTACCATTGCGCTTTGTGTTTCGCTGGCATTTTCAAGCAAGATTGAGGCCAGATTTGGTTTTGACCAAAGAGTTGGTTCGATCAACGAAAATGCAGAGTTTAAGATTGATTTTATTGATGTTGGCCAAGGCGCAAGTTGTTTGATTTCGTTGCCAAATGGCGAGCATGTGCTAGTGGATGCGGGTACAAACAAGTCCGAAAGTTATTTGGTTAGGTACCTAAAAGCCAAAGATATTGACACCATTGACTATTTTGTTTTGACCCATTCCGACAACGACCACACCGGTGGTGCCGACAAGGTTTATGAAAATTTTGAAATAAAAAAGACATTTAGACCATTTATTTTGGCGGCGTCGGATTCAAATACCACATCGGACCCGTTGTCGCACTACACTTCGCTTGGCGAAAGTGCTGTTACAACATGCACAACAACCGATTGGATTAATTGTGTGGAACTTATGTACAGCGAAAAATACACCCAAGACGGCTCGAGTGTTGGTTCGACGGTTGAGGTTATTAGCAACCAATCGCTTATTATGGTTTCGGGAGTGGCCATTAGATTTTGGTGGCCAGTTTCAACCGGCGAGGAAGTGTCGCAAGATGTTACTTTGGGCAAAAACATAACAAGTGGTTATGTAACCGAAAAGTGCTCAAGCTACAACAACTATTCGCCCATAATTTCGGTTACCTACTACGATTTTGATATGGTTATAACGGGTGATGCTGACAGCACGGTTGAAAAGAAAGTTATGGCAAATCTTGAGGCAAGTGGCGACTTGTCGTTTATTCAGAATGTTGATATTTATGTGGCTGGACACCATGGCTCAAACTCATCATCGTGCAAAGAATTTTTAACGCTTTTGGATGCCGACTTTATTGTGGTTCAGTGCGGAAACAGCAAATCGCACCCACACGAGAAATTTTTGGCGAGAGTTGAAGAGGTTTGGTCGGAGTCGTCGGGCGGAACGCTTGTTAGAACCGACAAAAATGGCGATATTGTTGCCAGTTGCACCTACAACCAAACAACGTCAAAGATTGACATGGGCATTGCCTACAGTGGTGATGCAACAAAAACCAGTGTTAAGTGGTGGCAAGTTGTTGTTTGTGGCATTTCGGTTTGTGCCGTTGTGTTTTTGGTGCCGCTTGTGCCCAAAAAACGCCGAAGAAGAGCGCGTTGATTGTGCCTAAAAACTTTTGAGGACCCAATATATTGGGTCTTCTTTTTTTGGAAAAAATGTGTTCAATTTTGTTAAAAATTGTTTGTGTTATTTTTTCATACCAGCCGCAATTGCCGAAAACAAAAGACAAAAACGGGTTAGTCAAACAAATTTTTGTGGGAATATTTTTTTGTGCAAATTACACAAATAAAACACAATATCTTGTGATTGGGTGGTGTTTTTTGACACAATATGTTGTGTTGTGCTATTCTTGAGGTAACTTTACGGGAGGACAAAAATATGATAACAAAAATCAAAAAACGTGATGGAAGAGTTGTTAACTTCGACAGGCAAAAAATTGCCGATGCCATTTACAAGGCAGCGGTTGCTTGTGGCGGCGACGACAAAGAAACTTCGGAAAAATTGGCAGATGAAGTTTGCCAAATGCTTGCAAAAGAATTTGCTTCTTCGGTTCCTGAAGTTGAACAAGTTCAGGACATGGTTGAAAAGGTTTTGATTGAAAACGGCCATGCAAAAACAGCAAAATGCTATATTTTGTATCGCGAGAAACGTTCTAGCGCCAGAGAAATGAATGCGCTTATTGGTGCAACAATCCACATGTTTGGCGATTATTTGGATGATAAAGATTGGCTTATTAAGGAAAATGCAAACCAACAACGTTCGGTTAATGGTTTGAACAACTATGTTCGTGAGAACTTTACAAAACAATATTGGCTGCACGAAATTTATTCAAACGAAGTGCGTGAGGCTCATCTTTCGGGCGATATGCATATTCATGACCTGGGATTTTTTGGACCATATTGTGCTGGCTGGGACCTAAAACAACTTTTGCTTAATGGTTTTGGCGGCGTTCCTGGCAAAATGGACAGCAGCCCTGCAAAGCATTTGCGTTCGTTTTTGGGCCAAATTGTAAACAGCACCTTTACAACCCAAGGTGAGTGTGCTGGCGCCCAAGCATGGAGCAGTTTTGACACATATTGCGCACCATTTATCAAAATGGACAATTTGGACTACAAACAAGTTAAGCAAGCCCTTCAGGAATTTGTTTTTAACATGAATGTTCCTACACGTGTTGGTTTTCAGTGTCCGTTCTCAAACGTTACCTTGGACATTAAAGTTCCAAAAACCTTGCGCGACATGCCTGTTGTTATTGGCGGTCAATATTCCGAAGAATATTGCTATGGCGATTTTCAGGCCGAAATGGATATGTTTAACAAGGCGTTTTGTGAGGTTATGATTGGTGGCGACGCAACCGGTCGTGTGTTTACATTTCCTATTCCAACCATCAATGTTACAAAAGACTTTGATTGGGACAGCGATGTTGTTGACAGCATAATGGAAATGACCTGCAAATATGGTATTCCTTATTTTGCAAACTATATCAACAGTGATCTTTCGCCAGAAGACGCAGTTTCGATGTGCTGCCGTTTGCGTTTGGATGTTACTGAATTGCGCAAACGTGGTGGCGGATTGTTTGGTTCAAACCCAATGACAGGCTCGATTGGTGTTGTTACTATCAACTTGCCACGCATTGGCTATTTGGCAAAAGACGAAAAAGACTTGTTTGATAGAATTGAGCACTTGTGCTATGTTGCAAGAACCAGTCTTGAAATAAAACGCAAGATTATTGAAGAGCAAACCGAGCAAAAACTTTATCCATATTCAATGCACTATCTGCGCGACATCAAAAAGCGCTCGGGTGAGTATTGGTCGAACCACTTTAACACCATTGGCATTGTGGGCATGAACGAAATGCTGCTAAACTTTATGGGCAAAGACCTAACCACCAAAGAGGGCCAAGAATTTGCCATTCGCGTTATGAAATTTATGCGTGAAATCATGGTTCAGTTCCAAGCCGAAACAGGGCATCAATACAACCTTGAGGCCACTCCTGCCGAGGGCACAAGTTATAGCCTTGCACGCAAAGACAAAAAGAAATATCCCGACATCATCACTGCTGGCAAGCACGAACCATACTACACAAACTCTTCGCAGCTGCCTGTTGGATACACCGACGATATTTTTGAAACTGTTGAACTGCAAGACGAGTTGCAGTCGCTTTATACCGGTGGAACCGTTCAGCACCTTTATATGGGCGAGCGCATAAGCGATATCAACATTGCAAAGAACCTTATCAAAAAGGTGTTTACTGCATCAAAAATGCCATATATTTCGCTAACACCAACCTTTAGTGTTTGCAAAGACCATGGCTATATTGCCGGCGAGCATTTTACCTGTCCATCGTGCGGAAAACCAGCCGAAGTTTGGACACGTGTTGTTGGATATTTGCGCCCTGTGCAGTGCTTTAACAATGGCAAGCGCGAAGAATACAACGAGCGCAAGAAATATGTAATCAAAAAGGAGCAAATTGAGGACTAATGCAAATTGCAGGTTGGGCAAAAAATTCGTTTTTGGACTATCCGGGCAAAATATCAACAGTGATATTTTCGCCCGGCTGCAACTTTAGATGTTGGTATTGCCACAATGCTGGAATTGTTGACGAGCATATTGATTTTGAAGAGATTGTTTCGTATCTAAAACGCCGAATTGGCATGATCGACGGAGTGGTGTTTAGTGGCGGCGAAGCCACGCTTCAAAAAGACCTTGCCGAGCGCATGAGGGAAGTTAAAAACTTGGGCTTTTTGGTTAAGCTAGACACAAATGGCACCAATCCCGAAATATTGCAAAAGTTGATTGACGAAAAACTGGTGGATTTTGTTGCAATGGACATTAAGGCGCCCAAAGACAAATATTCACAAATCATAAAGTGCAATTGCAACATGGACAACATTCAAAAAAGTATTGATATTTTGATGAAAGGTGATGTTGCCTACGAATTTAGAACAACATTTTCGCCCGATTTGGTGCACGATGACATAAGGCAAATTGCTCAATGGATTTTGGGAGCAAAGCACTATTCGGTTCAGCAATATCGAACCGAAACGCATTTGGGAGATTTGGAGCAAAAACCCCACACGCCCGAGTATGTAAAACAGGCCGCAGAAATTGCAGCGGCGTATGTTCCAACCGAAGTTAAAGGATTATAAAAGACCCCTTTTGGGGTCTTTTTTGTTTGTGCCTTGAAGCAATTTGTGATATAATAATTTTGTTAAGAGGTACAAAAAATGAAAGTTCCAGTTGTTGTTATAAAAAAGAAAGATAGTGATGGCGAAAAGGTGTTTGACGCCTTTTGCCCAATGTTTCATGATGCCCGAACTTTTTCGCCCTGCGACGACAAAAACGATGCAATCGACGAGGTTCAAGAAATCGTTCAGGACAATTTTGACGAGCTTGCTGACATTGGCGAAAGCATTCCTGCCGTTCCATCAAAAGACCAACTAAAATCCAAATATCCCGACGCAAAAATCGTGTATGTTGAGATTGAAACCACCGACAAAGGTTTTGATGAAATTATATTTGACGACGACGATTCAGAAGACGAAGAAGATGACGAGGACGAATCGGCGCCAGAAGAAGACGAAGAAGATGATGACTACGACGAGGAAATGGACGATCTTTTGGACGATGACGAATAAAAAAGACCTGCAATTTGCAGGTCTTTTGTTTTGTTTAGTTTTGTTTTGGCCTTGAGAAGTTAAGGCTTTTTTTATGCCATCGAAACAGCAACGGCAAGTGCAACTGTTGCGCCAACCATTGGGTTGTTGCCCATGCCAATAAATCCCATCATGTCAACGTGGGCAGGAACCGATGATGAGCCGGCAAATTGAGTGTCGCCGTGCATGCGGCCCATTGTGTCGGTTAGGCCATAACTTGCTGGACCTGCTGCAACGTTGTCGGGGTGGAGTGTTCGGCCAGTGCCGCCGCCACTTGCAACCGAGAAGTACTTTTTGCCGTTTTCGGTTGCCCATTTTTTGTAGGTTCCCGCAACTGGGTGTTGAAAGCGGGTTGGGTTGGTTGAGTTTCCGGTGATCGAAACGTCTACTTGTTCGTCGATCATGATTGCAACGCCTTCGGAAACATCGTTTGCGCCATAAACAACAACTTTTGAGCGTTCGCCCGAAGAGTAGGCAACGGGGGCCTTTTTAACAAGCGAAAGGGTTTGATGGTTGTATTCGGTTTCTTGGTAGGTAAATCCGTTTATGCGGGCAATAATTTTTGCTGCATCCTTGCCAAGACCATTAAGAATTACTTTTAGGGGTGTATTGCGTGCTTTGTTGGCGGTTAGGGCAATTCCAATGCTGCCTTCGGCTGCTGCAAACGATTCGTGGCCGGCCAAAAAGCAAAAACATTTGGTTTTTTCGTCCAAAAGCATTGCGGCCAAATTGCCGTGGCCCAAGCCAACTTTGCGCTCGTCGGCAACACTGCCGGGAACACAAAATGCCTCTAGGCCTTCGCCAATTGCACGGGCTGCCATTTCGGCGTTTTTTATGTTGCGCTTTAGGGCAACTGCTGTGCCTGCTGTGTAGGCCCAAACAGCGTTGTCAAAGCAAATTGGTTGAATACCGCGCACGGTTTTTTCAACATCAATACCACGTTTTGTGCAGATTTCTTTTGCTTCTTCAAGGTTTTTTATGCCATTTTGCTTTAAAAATGCATCAATTGTGGGTTTTCTTTTTTCGTATCCTTCCATTTGAATCATTGCGCTTACTCCTTTCTTGGGTCGATGACTTTTGTTGCTTCTGCAAAACGACCATAGGTTTTGGTGTTGTTTGCTAGGGCAGTTTGGGCATCAACTCCCGATTTTATTTGATCCAGCATTTTGCCCCACGAAATGTATTCGTAGCCAATGATTTCGTTGTTTTGGTCGAGGCCCAGTTTTGTTATGTAGCCCTCGGCTGTCTGCAAGTATCTTGGGCCCTTTATGCGGGTTGAATAGCTTGTTCCAACTTGACTTACATAGCCTTTGCCCAAATCTTCCATTCCGGCGCCAATTTCAAGGCCGCCGTCGGAAAATGCCGATTGAGAACGGCCATATACGATTTGCAAAAACAACTCGCGCATTGCAACATTGATTGCGTCGCAAACAAGGTCGGTGTTTAGCGCTTCCAAAATTGTTTTGCCCGGCAAAATTTCACTTGCCATTGCTGCCGATTGGGTCATGCCGCTGCAGCCAACAGTTTCGATTAGGGCCTCTTCAATTATTCCATTTTTGATGTTTAGTGTTAGTTTGCATGCGCCCTGTTGTGGTGCACAAGTTCCAACTCCGTGGGTTAGACCAGAAATGTCTTGAATTAGTTTTGCGTTTATCCATTTTCCCTCTTCAGGAATGGGTGCGTTTTTGTGGGTGGCCCCACTATTAACGCAAACACAGTCTTTTATGTGTTTGGATATCATTGTTTTTCCTCCTTTTGCTATTATACAAATATTGCCACGATTAACGCAAATAATATCTGATTGGTTGCACAATATTTTTTAATTTTGTATAATATTTGCATGGAAAATATGGAAATACAGCCACAATCTCAAAGCAAATATGTTGAAAACAAATCAACTTTTTTGGGATTTTTGTTTAGAATTTTGGACCCGGCCCAAATCAAAGTGATAAAGCAACAAGTAAAAACCCAGCACGCGTCGGCCGCGCATATTACCTATGGTGGGCGAATTGGCGGCATTGTTGGCTATTCGGACGATCGCGAACCTCCACACACCGCCGGCACTCAAATTTTGTCGGAAATCGACAGGGCAGAGCTTGATTGTGTTGTTGTGTTTGTTGTTAGGTATTTTGGTGGCAAAAAACTGGGCAAAAAGAATTTGGCTTTGGCCTACCGCGAATGTGCAAAAAACACAATAAATGCACTTTTGGAGGCAAAAAATGGCAATAATAACTAGTATTACCGCTCAAAAGCGCCGTGATCGCTGCAATGTTTATTTGGACAACAAGTTTTATTGCGGTTTGCAATCGGTGTCGTTGCTTTCGCAAAATTTGAAAGTGGGCGACGAGATTGATCCAAAAACGCTTGAGGAAATTCAGCGCGAAAGCGAGGCTGGCGTTGCTTTTGAAAAGGCAATATCAAAACTTGAGGTTAGAATGCGGTCGCGAGCAGAAATTGTAAAAACGCTAAAAGACAGAGGCTTTTTACCGCAAGTGATTGATGCAACAATAGAAAAACTAGAGCAGTATGGATATTTAAACGACGAAGCTTTTGCCCGCGAACTTGTTAGAAGTTATCCCTCTTTGGGAAGTAGGGCTATTGCTCAAAAATTGGCTCAAAAAGGCGTGTCGGCCAAAATTATTGACCGATTGTTGGCCGAAATAAATGTTGAAGACGAAGAAAAAACTGCGCAAAAAGTTGCACAAAAATTTGTTAAAACACGTTCAAATGACAAAAATTTGAGACAAAATTTGAGACAAAAATTGTTTAGACATTTGTGTTCAAAGGGATTTTCATTTGAATTGTGTGGAAAAATATGTAAGAATATTTTGGAGGATGAAAACAATGATTAAAACAGGAATCGACATTATTGACATTAAACGAATTGAAAATGCATGCAAAAACGACAGGTTTTTGGACAAAATTTTAACACTTACAGAACTTAAGTATGTTGAAAAGAAAGCCGGTATGGTTGACGGCGAAAAGAAACTGCCATATGCCACTATTGCAGGGTTGTTTGCTGCCAAAGAAGCTGCAAGCAAGGCACTTGGAACTGGCCTTTTGGTGGGCGGAGTTGGCTTTTTGGACATTGAGATTGACCACACCAAATTTGGTGCACCAATCCTCAATTTTTATGGCAAAGCAGCCAAGCTGTGCGGCGACAAACCCCAGTGCTCGGTTAGCATTTCGCACGATGCGGGAATTGCCACTGCGATTGTGTGCATTTTGGGTTAAATTTGCACTTTTTGGAAGTATTTTTTTGAGTATGTGGGTATTGACTTTTGCATGCGCATATGCTAAAATATCATCGAAAACAAAAAAGTGAGGTAAAATCACAAATGGCAAAAAGAAAACCTAATACATTTACAAAAACAGAACTCAACTCAATGAAAAAGCTCTTGAAGCCCGAATTGTATGCTGCAGTTTTGGAACTTATTGAAAAAGCTAAAAAGAACGGCGAAGTTCTTCCTGTTTCTGTTGCAATTTCACACGCTTTGGACATTAATGTTGAAAAAACTTTTGAGACCGAAGATAATACTATTGGCGAAATGAGTTCTTTTGGTTCAAAAAAGAGAAAAGCAGCTTCTGCAATGAACGCTGAAACTTTGACATTGGAAGAATCTGTTGACGAAACCAAGGTTACAATTTTGAGTTCAGAATACAACTCATTGGTTGAAAGCAACGAAGAACTTCGTGAAAGAGCAAAGGCGCTTGAAGCTGAAGTTTCTTCACTTCGTACAACAAAAAGTGAAGCCGATATTGAGGCTGAACTAGAGGCTATTCGTGCCGAAGCAAAAGAAAATCAAGCAAAAATCCAATTGATTGTTGCCGAAGCTCGTCGTTGGAAAGAACGTTTTGTTGATGCCCGCAATAGGCTTGCTGTAAAGTCAAGCGACTACGACAAAGTTAGTGCTGCTCTTTATGATCAGTTTGACAGAGTTGATGCAATGCGCGCCGAAAACGATGAAAAAGTTGCTGGTGTGAAAGATCAACTTAACCTCCAGATAATGGAATTGAAAAAGAAATACGACCAAGACATGCAATTAATGGGTATGGCCATGGATGCGGCTCGCGAAAGGTTTTTGAAAGAAATCGAAGACAGCCATAAAGAAGCTTCCACTCTACTTAACGAACTTGCTGCTGAATATGAAGAACGCATGAAAAAAGCCAACCAAGATGCAACTGAAACTTTGGACGCTTTGCAAAAAGAATTTGAAGAAAGACTCAACGCTAGTGAAAATAGAGCAAAAGCTCTTCAAGAACAACTTGAACAACAACAAGCACAGCATAGCAAAACAAAAAAGGTTTTCCGTTCGGAAAACCTTTCTGCATTATAAAAAGGTTTTCCGTGCTGTTAGTGTGGTTTTTATTACTCTTGTTGTTGCTGCTGGTCTTGTGGCAGGACATTTTATTGCAAAAACAGTGAGCTTGAACAGAAGTAACGCTCACCTAGAAGAAAAAAATCAAAGCCAAACAAGATACATCGACGATCTTGAGGAAAAGAACGATGATTTGAATGATATTATCGGCGACAAAGATAACCAAATTAAAGACAAAGATAATATCATCGACGACAAAACCAAAGAAAACGAAGAGCAAAAAGGTACCATTAAAGATCTAGAAGACAAAAATAAGGATCTAGAAGAAAAAGTTAACGACTACGAGCGCATCCTTGATAGTCTTCGCACAAAAACCTCCGACAATTCTCAATCCACCGATGCTTCGTCTGGAGTTTCAACTTCACTTGATTTTGAAAACCGCACAAACATCATTGAAAATGGTAGAATTGTTGGTGAAACAATTGACATCACTCGCAGTGGCGAACTTGTTGCAACTGCTATCGAACACGAAGATGGCACAAAACAAATTGTTGCCTACGAGTATGACGACAATGGAAATTTGGTTTCTGCCGTTACTACAACATTTGATAAAGATGGCAACGAAACCGGAACAATTGTTACCCCTGCTTCGGAAATCAAAAGCAATGAGAAAGAGGATGTTGTGCCTGGTAAACAATATGATGATTTTGATAAAACAGCCGACGAAGATGAAGGTTTAAGATAACACAAAACATACAAAAGGAGAAATTCTATGCCAAAAGCAGTTCGCAGTGAAATTAATGGAATTGTTATAACCGACGACAAGGTTTACTATGTTCCAAAGCGCTGTAGCGACAAAGCATATAATGAAACAGTAAACCGTCTTCAAGCCGAAGGTCGCACAGCCGTTGCAATTTCTTCTTTTCACGCAAAAGTAAAATATCTAACCGCTGCCAAAACAGCTAAAACAGAAGAAACTTCGCATATTACTGAAACAGGCGTTAAAAGGAAATTTAAACTGTCGGAGAAGGCAGGCAAGGCAATTGCTGTGATTGCAATTGTAGCTTTGGTTACGACTTTTGTTGCAACTGTTACCCCACTTGCAATTGAAAACAAACAATTGAAAACAGAAAATGCAAGTTCTTCAATAGCTATTGAAGATACCAAAAAAGAAGCTTTTGATTTTGGAAAAAGTTTGGCCCAACAGGTTCTAGATGGAGTGAAGGATGAAAATGAAGCAGATCTTGAAATTTGGGGCTATCCGGGTCATTTTAGAAGTGAAGTGCAACGGGGTTATGATTGGGGCATGAAACATTTGAAGCCATCAAAAACACAACCAGATGTCCCAGTTCGTCCCGATAATCCAGACATTGATCCAATTACCACAAAAGAAGCTCCAACTGTTTATTCAGACACCAAAGTTGAAGAAGTTAAAAGAGACGAACAAGGTAAAGTTGAAGGAACAACAACATCCACCGACTACTCGGTTGTTGTTAATGAATCAACAAGAATCATTTACGTCAATGGTGAGCCTGTGAGCGTTAGCGTTCAGTATGGCAATGACGAAATTGAATTTGCTATTGTTGGCGACAAGGTTGAGGGAGCCACCACAGTTGGAACAACAGTTGTTTCACTAAATGGCGCTCAACAAGAATTGATCAATCAAATGATAGCGCTTGCTCGTAGCACTTCGGAGTCTTCAAATGAAAATAATGTGCCTGGCAAACAATATGACGAATTTGGCCCCGAAGCCGAATCGGAGTCATCGGCAGACAAGTTAAGATAATTCCAAACCAATTCAAAACCGACCAAATGGTCGGTTTTGTTCTTTCATTGTTTGACAAAACACAAAGTGTTTTTATATAATAAAAATATGATGAACGAACTTTTGGGCAGAGTGGCCTTTACAATTGGCAAATTTGAAGTGTATTGGTATGGCATTATCATGGCATTTTCAATTCTTTTGGCATTTGTTATGGTTGCTGTTTATTGCAAGAAAAAAGGCCTGGGCACCGACTTTGCCTTTGAAATGTTTTTGGCAACAGTTGTGCCTGGTGTTATTTGTGCAAGGTTGTTTTCGGTTTTGTTTGAAGCCGACACAACCATTTTGGACTACTTTAAATTTCGCGAAGGCGGCATGAGTATTATTGGTGCTGTTATTGGCGGAGCAGTTGGAATTTTGATTTTGTGTTTAATTCGCAAAAAGAACTTTTTTGATATTGCCGATATTGTTGTGCCGGCACTCATTTTGGCACAAGCAATTGGCCGTTGGGGCAATTTTGCAAACCAAGAGGTTTATGGCCTTGAAGTTGTGTCAAAAAAATGGCAATTCTTTCCTTTTGCTGTGTACATTGAGGCCGAAAGCGGATGGTTTTTGGCATTGTTCTTTTATGAATGCGTGCTTAACTTGATTGGATTTGGTTTGCTAACATTTTTGCTGCTAAAATACAACAAACGCAGCCTTGCAACCGGAACCTACTTTTTGTATTATGGCATTGTGCGAACCTGCTTGGAGCCGCTTCGCCAATCGGAATACATCCTTAAATTTAAGGGCATTCCTGTTTCACTTGCAATGAGCATGGTTATGATAATTTTGGGCAGTGCAATACTGTTTAATTTGCTTATTAAATGGTATCTAAAAAAGCGCGCCGCAAAAACAACTGCAAAACAAAAGGGGTAGACATGTCAAACTTTAGCAAAGCAAAAAAATATTACACAAAGTCCGAAGTTGAAGAAACACTAAAAATGTACCTTGGCAAAAGTGAACTAAAACTTGCCGAACAAAATAGCGCTATTGTTGGTTTGAGTGCCAAGGCCGAAAAGCAGGAACAAGAGCTTAAGGAACTAAAAAAACGCGAACGAATTATTAGAAATGCATTGGTTTTGGCCACCGATGAAGCCAAAAAAGCACATGACGCGGCAAAAAATAGCCGCAACAACGACATTTTGCGCCTTGAACAATTGGCGGTTAGGCTTAAGGCCGAAAATGTGGATAGCAAAAACAAATCGCTTGCGCAAATCGCCGACGAAATGATGGTTATTGCTCGTGATCTTAAGGCGGGAGTGGGCGTTGGCGAACTTGCTCGCCGCAAAGAACTAGAAAGAGCAAGGGCAAAACTTGAAGAGGCCAACACAACCGCAAAAATTAATCAAAAATCCATTGAGGAACGCTATAAAAATGTTCTTGAAAAATATCAAGAACTTTGCGACAAAAATTCTTCTAGCGACGGCTTTTCTATTGAAGAAGCGCTAAACCCATCTGCTTCACTTGAAGACATAATGAAAGAAATATTTAAAAAATAATGGAACAAAAACAAGACTACAATCAAATTTTCAAACAAAAACGAGCCGATGTACGTCGGCTTCTTTTGCATGTGTGCTGCGCTCCATGTCTTGCAAATGCGCTTGACAAAATTCGGGGAATGAACACAACACTTTTG
>SAMEA104315437__coassemble_598_pt1 | contig 16245 bp, 12 predicted proteins | sample SAMEA104315437__metabat2_high_PE_028 | metagenome-assembled genome bin SAMEA104315437 (sample SAMEA104315437) | gut metagenome | biome: Monkey gut; feature: monkey-associated habitat; material: faeces | place: China | collected 2013 | reverse complement strand
TGGTTAAAAAGTGCTTTTTATGTTTTACCAAGGGGGTGCTCTACCGCTGAGCCACATCAGCATAGGTATTACAATGCCACATCAGCATATTTATACTTTCTGTTGAATGTTTTCGGTTTATTTGATTGTCTTTGGGTGCGTTTGCTTTGTTGTTGCCCTGATGCAAGTGCGATTGTGATGATTGTTTGCGGTGGTTTGTGATTGTGGAGCGCAGTTGCAGTTGCGTACGCTTTTTTATTATACATTTATTATGGTTGTTGTCAACCTTTTTATTGAATTTGTAACCGTAAATTTTTGCTGTGAATATAATAGCAAAAAGAGGTGAAAAATGAACAAAGGCATTTACACGGCGCTAGTTACGCCCTTTGACGACAACAATGAAATTGACTTTATTTCTTTGGCCAAAATTTTGGACAAGCAGATTTCGGCGAAGGTTGCGGGCATTGTGGTTTGTGGTACCACCGCAGAGTCCCCCACCTTGGCCGCGCAAGAAAAAGAAAAGCTGATTGATTTTTGCGTTGCCTATGCAAAGCCCGAGCTTGAGATTTGGGTTGGTTGTGGAACAAACAACACCAAGACAACCATTGAAGAGCTTGAGGTTTTGAACAAAAAAGGCATTGACGGGGTTTTGCTTTCGCTGCCCTGTTACAACAAGCCAAACTTTTTGGGGCTTAAAAAGCACATTGAGTTGTGTTGCACAACCAGCGAGCACCCCATTATGCTTTACAACATTCCGTCGCGCAGTGGGCTTAAACTTTCGGCGGCGCAACTTGTGGAATTGTGCCAAAACAAAAAAATTGTTGCCATTAAGGAAGCCAGTGGCAACATGGAATTGTTTTTTGAATTGGTGCAAAAACTGCCAAAAGTTATGATTTTTTCGGGAAATGACCCACAATTTTTAATGTCGCTAAAACTGGGTTCGAGTGGGATTGTTTCGGTTGCATCCAACTTGTTTCCAAGAATTTTGAACCAAATTTTTGTGGCGCATTGCAGTGGATTGAATATGGCGGCGCAAAAAGGGTTTTTGCACATTTTGCCGCTGCTTGAAGCGTTGTTTGTTGAAACCAATCCCGTGCCTATTAAATATGCGCTTGAAAAGTTTGGGCTGTGTTCTTGTTCGGTTAGGTTGCCCTTGGGGCCGCTTTGCAACGAGTCCATGCAAAAAATCGACGAGGTTTTGTTGAAATTGAAAAACAAATAGCAAAAAAGCACATCGGTTGATGTGCTTTTTGTTTTATTTGTTGTGGCGCAGGTCTGTGCCCAAAAGTTGAAGGGCAACGCTTTTTTGTTTGTCGGTTAGGCGGGAGAAAATTCGCTCGCCATAGCGCTCCAAAATGTGTTGAAGGCCAAGGTTTGTGGTGATGAATGTGGTTTTGCCTTTTTCGGTGCGCTCGCACAAAATGTTGAACAAATATTCTTTGGTAACATTTTTTAGCATGGGCTCGGTGCCCAAATCATCTATCACCAAAAGTTGGGGTTCGGTTAGGCTTTCCATTATTGAATTTTTGTCTTCAATAAACGATGTGTGATATTTTAGTAGCAATGAGTTGAATTCAAAGGCGCTTAAAAACAATGCGGTTTCTTGCTTTTTGAGCACTTCTTTGGTCAAGCATTTTGCGCCAAATGTTTTGCCTGTTCCAGTTGGACCGCACACCAAAATGTTTTTTGGTTTTTGGTTTGGAAACTTTTCGGCAATGTTCAAAAGAAAGTTTTTGTAGCTTTCGAGGGCTTGTTTGTGGGCAGAATCGGTGGCAACAGCGGTGTTGAAGGAGTCGAACCCAACCAAATCTTTAGCCTCGATGCCACTGTTCTTTAAAAGTTCATAAAGCACCATGTTTTTGAAGCAGCTGCATTGTTTGCCACAAACAAAACCAGTGTCGTTGCACTTTGGACAAGTGGGCTTTGGGATTAGGTCGCTGGGGGTCATTCCCATTTGTTGCAGCAGTTCTTGTTTTTGTTTTTCTAGTGCTGCTTGGGTGCTTTTTAGGGCCGCCACGTTTTGTTTGGTGGCTTTTGCAAGGTCAATTTCAAGTGAGCGCAACGAGTTTTCGCATTGCAAAAATGCAGGATTTGACAGGGCTTTTTGTTTGTTTTTGATGGCCAAATCCAAGGCGCGTGCGCGCCTTTCTTTCAGCAAAAGAAGAACCTTGTTTTCGATTTGTTTTTTGTTCATTAAATTTCAATATCCTTGATGTTGTCGAACAAGCAAGTGATTTCTTGTTCGGTTAGTTCGTGAGTGATATTTTTGTCGTTTGCGCTTTGTGTGCCGGCAATTTTGCCCAAAAATACTTTTGCATCGGCAAGGGTTTGGACTTTGTCGTTGTACATGCTTGAGAGCAATTTGTTTAGGTAGGCCATTGGCTGTTCTTTGCCCTTGGCTTTGGTTGCGACAAACTCAATAACTTCGTGTGGCATTTTCCACTCGTAGGTCCATGTGTGATAAAAGTCGCGGTCCCAACTGTTTACATTGCGAACCAAACCGCATTTTTCGATTATCGCGGCGATTTTTTGGTCTACACCTGCAACGCCTTGAGTGTATTGCATGATGGCGTCTTGGCTTACTAGGCCCAGTTTGTAGAATTTTTGAACATAGTTATTCATGCCCTCAAGGGTGCGAATGCTGTTTTTAAAGCAATATGAAGCAATCATCATTAGAGTTTCGCGGTCGTAGCCTTGGCGCAGCCATTCCAAAATGTAGGTGTCGATAACATTGCCCAAATTTTGATAGTAGACGCCGATTGTGCGGGTGATATCTTTGGCCAAAAGTTCGTTTTGCTCTTCGCTTTCGGTGTAGTTCTCGATTTCGGAAACAGAAAATAGTTTGCTTTGATAGTATTTTAGAAGTTGTGCGTCGAGTTTTGAAATGCCCTGACCTTTTAGTTTTCGGGCAACAAACAAAATTACGTTTTGATTAAAACCCAATGCTTTGGTCCATTTTAGATACATTTTGCGTTCATCGGGATCGGGTGCGCGCTTTATGCCCAAAGCAGTGAACACGCATTTTAGTTCGTCGGAAACGTTTTCAAGTTCGACCAATTTTTCGTTTACGGCCTTTTCGGTTAAAATTCCGTCTTCGGCAAAACTTTTTGCAACAGCCAAAACATAGGGATAGCGAACTTTGTCGTCTTTAAGCAGAGTGCAATAGCGAACAACCGACAAAAATGCTTCGGGCTCAAAATGGCGGCTTTCCAAAAAGTAGTAGTATTCATTGAACTCGTTGGGCAAAATTTCACGGCCGCACAAGATGGACTGCAACATTACATTGAAGTCGTGATATTTGTCGGTTTTGTATTTTTTGAGGTTGCCAGCGCCCGATTCCACAGGGAGATATCGAACCTCAAGCGGCTCACGCGCAACAATTTGAACAAGACCCAAATTTTGCCAATATTCAAAGGCTTGAACAACGCGCTCTTCGGAAAAAGAAAGAACTTGTGCCATTGCCTCAAGAGTGTTTGAAGACTCGTTTTTGTCGAAGCAAAGTTCTAGGCCCAAAAGATATACTTTTGTGGCGTCAAAGTCGGCATGCGGCATATATTCGGTGATGAATGTGCTGTCGACTAAAAGCGGAACGCGTTTTCCGTAGAGTCCCGAAAACTTACAAAGTCCCATTTTGCATGCCTCCCATTAATTTACATTTTTTTTGATTAGTTGTATAATACCATTAAACAAACCAAATTACAACTTGATTTTTATAATTTCTTTTGGAGCACACTTATGAAAATTCTTCACACTTCGGATCTGCATTTGGGCGCAAAAATTGAGAACCTGTTGCAAATAGACCAGCAACAGGCCATTATTGACGAAATTGTAAAAATTGCCAACGAAAACCAGATTGATGTTGTTGCAATTGCAGGCGATGTTTTTCACACCGCAACTCCATCGGCGCAGGCCGAAGATTTGTTTTACAATTTTTTGGAAAATTTGACCAAAAACAACGACAGGGTTGTTTTGGTGATTGCCGGAAACCATGATGATCCAAAAAGGCTGCAGGCAGTTGAGCCGCTTGCAAAACGACACAACATTGTTCTGTGTTGCGATCTTGCTCCGTTGCCAAACTTTTTGCAGGGTGGAAACATTTGCATTGAGCAGTCGGGTCGTGGTTTTGTTAGGATTAAAAAGGGTGAAGAGAAAATTGACATTGCACTTTTGCCCTACCCTGCAAAAAGCAGAATTGAGCCCACTCTTGAAAGTGGCGACCCTGCCACCAGCGACAGCTATTTGGAAAATGTTGAAAATTGGTGCAAAATTTGCACAAAAAACTTTGATAGAAGCCATTTTTGCGCTTTGTTTTCGCATTTGTATCTTGTTGGTGCAACCGATCAGCGAAACGGCACAAAGGTGCGCGTGGGCGACTCACTTGCTTTGCCCACCAGCGTTTTGCCCGACTGCGACTATGTTGGCGTTGGGCATTTGCACTCGATGCAGCTGGTTGATGGCACCAAAAACACCTACTATTCGGGCGCAATAATGAAGATGCGTTTGTATGATTCTGCGCCACAAGTTTTGATTGTGGACACTTTGTCAAAAGAGGTGTTGCCCATTAAACTTTGTTCGCCTGTGGACATAAAGGAAATTAGGGCAAACTCCATTGAAGACGCAACTCAAAAAATTTTGGCGCAAAACAAATCGGACATTTTGTATTTGACATTTGAAAATGTTGGGGATTTGACCAGTCAAGATGTAAAAAAATTGAGAGATATTCACCCAAACATTGTGTCGATTAGGTTTGAAAACCAAACAACCGCACAAGAGAACAAAACCAGCACAAAAAACCTTTCGCCCGAAAAAATCTTTGAGTGTTTTTATAAATTTAAAAAGGGCGAAGCCCCATCAAATGAACTTGTGGAGGCATTTTTGAAACTTTTGGAGGAAACAGATGAAACCGCTGATTCTTAAATTTTTTGGAATTAATTGTTTTGCAAGTGAACAGACGATTGACTTTGAAAAACTTACAAAAAATGGCGTTTTTGGCATTTTTGGACCCACTGCAAGTGGAAAATCCACCATTTTGGATGCCATGACCTTTGCATTGTTTGGTGAGGTTGAGCGCAGCCAAGGCAACGGCGATTTTATTACCAAAAGCGAATCAAAAGCGGGTGTTGACCTTACATTTTTGTGTGGAAAAAAATATCGGATTGTTAGAACTGCCACCATATCAAAAAGTGGGAAATATCACACCGACGCCACTTTGGAAGAGGGTGGGAAAACCATTGCCGAGGGCTCGCGCGATTGCAACGCTGCAATTTTTGAAATAACTGGGCTTTCGATGGCAGATTTTTCAAAATGTGTGGCTTTGCCGCAGGGACAATTTGCTGCATTTTTGCAGGCCAGACCAGCCGAGCGCACTGCTCTTGTTGGCAATTTGTTTGGGCTGGACCAATATGGCGACAAACTGACCATTAGGGCCAACATTGCAAAGAGCAATTTGGAAAACGAAATTAAGCTTCTTGACGAGCAAATCAATCTTTTGGGACAAAATGTTGAGGCCGAAATTGAAGCGTTGAAAAAGCAAAAACAAACAACCAAAGAGCAAATTGAAAAACAAACTCAATTGATTGCCCAACTTTCGGCAAAAAAGCAGGAAAAAGAAAAACAAGAGAAAGAAAACGAAGAGTATTTAAAACTTGCAGAACAACTCAGCGAATTGAATCAGCAAAATGACGAAATTGGCCTGTTTGAGAAAAAATTGAAAAACCACAAGATGGTTTGTGAGTATGTGCCAAAGATTGGGTCTTTGATTGAAACCAATGCAAAATTGCAGAGCGTGCAAAAGAACTTTGACGAGGCAAGTAAAACCTATCAACTTGCAAAAATCGACCTTGATGTTGCAAAGCGCGACCAAGACCAAATTGACAAGCGTCTTGAAACGCTAAAAAACACCGACGATATTGTGGCGTCGCTAAAGTCGTTTTTGGCCGAAGAAAAACAAATGCAAGAAAAAGTTTGCGAAAATGGTCAATTTGAGGCCGAAATTGAGGCTTTGAAGAAGAAAAACGACAATATTCAAGCAAATATCAACAACGAGCAAACAAATTCGCTGTCGGTCAAAAACAAACTTTTGAGCTTTGAGCAAGAAAAGGCAAAAATCCAAAACAAAATTTTGGAACTAAACCAAAATATAAACATATTGAATATTTATGCCCAAAATGAAACCTATGCAAAAGTTCTTAAAACGCTAAACAAGCATTTTGATGAATTGCAGCAACAAAACACAATAAAGCAAAACGACATTTCGCGCCGAAACAAACTGGTTAAAAAAGAGCAAGAAAAATTGGACGAGGTTTTGCGATTGCTTAACACACGTGATGACCTTGCAGAACTTGTTCAGGCACACAAAAACAAGTTGGACAATTTGACTCATGCAAAAACCCACCTTGATTGGCTTGATGCCGAAAATTTGGTGTGGGATGAAAAAATTTCGGCACTTGGAAAGTCGAAAGATTTCATTGAAGCGCAAATTCAGGATATTTTGAAAAATATCGAAGACCTTAAGACTGCCGTTAGAAAGTTTGAGCAAGACCAAAAGACGCTTGAAAACGAGCGCGACAATGCTCTTTTGGACCGAGCCGAAAACACCGTGGCATCCGAAACAGTTGTTGGGTCGACCTGCCCTATTTGTGGAAATGTTGTTGCTCACCTTTTCCCAGAAAAAAATGTTGGCATTTCAAATATCAACCATGCGCTTGCAATAACAAAAAAGCAAATTGAGCATTTGAACAACGAAATTGGCAGCAAAAATGAGCAAAAAGCGCGGTTTGATGAACAAATTCAACAAATTGAAGAACAAATAAAAAATTGTGTGGCAACCAAAAAGCGCATAGAAAACTCGAAGCAAAAATTGCTTATTAAGTTTGTGGATATTGGCGAAAATGCTCAAGAGCAATTTGACAAGTTGGTTGAAACAACAAAAGAAAATTTGAAAGTGCTTGAAAGTTCGTGCAAAAAGGCCGAGCAAATTAAAAGGCGCATGAGCGAAATTGCCCAAAATAACAGCACCGATGGATTTGAAATTGTTAAAAACAATGAAATTATTGAGACCATTCAAGTTTATCAAGAAAAAATTCAAAAGATTTTGGCCGAAAATGAATTTGAACTTTTGACCAATCCATCAAAAACGCTGTCGGAAATTCAGGAGGCAAAAACCAATTTTGAGGCCCAACTTGAAAGCACCAACAGCCAAATTGAATTGCTTGGAAAACAGCAATTGGAAACATTGACCGCAATTGAAAAACTTAAGTTTGAACTCGACAAAAACAATCAACAGATTGCCGAAAAACAGGCTTTAATTTCAAAAAATTGCACCGAAATTGAACAAACAAAAGCAAAGGCGCTTGAACTTTCGCGCGGGTATGGTTCGGTTGAAGACAAAATTAGCAAGATGCTTTCGGCAAAGGCCGACATTGTTTCAAAAAACGAAGAAAACAGCAAAAAACTAAAGGCCAGAACCGACGCATTTACCAAAGCGAACACAACCTACCAAGTTTTGAACGAGCAAAGAATTTTGCTTGTTGAGCAAAAGGACAAGTTGGAATCGGAATTAAGGCTTGTGTTTGAGGATTTGTCGCAAAGCGCACTAAACAAACTTGTGGCATTTAAACTTGACAATGCAAGCGAAATTGAGACCAAAATAATTTCACACAAACAACAAGTTGATTTTGTTGAAAATAGACTAAAAACCATTAAAAATGTTTGCACTTTGGACGATGTTGATTATGAAAAAGAACTAACCGAAGCCAGTGAAAAGAGTGTTGGGCTGCTAACCAGTCTTGGCTCGATTGAACACAGCATTGAAACCAAAAATCAAAGCCTAGAAAAGCAAAAGCAACTGATTGAAACAAGAAGAAAAAAGGAATCCGACCTTAAAACTGCAACGATTTTGGCCAATTTGCTGCGCGGCAAAGAATTGTTGGCGTTTGTTGCCGAAGAGTATTTGCAAGAGATAACTCAAACCGCATCAGAAAAAATATATGGGCTTTTGGGCGGGCACTATTCGCTTGTTTACAAAAACAAAGAATTTTTTGTGGCCGATCATTTGGACAATGGCAAATTGCGCTCAACCTCTACCCTTTCGGGAGGCGAAACATTTATTGTTAGTTTGGCGCTTGCGCTTTCGATTGCCGAAAACATTTTGAGGCTTTCGGCAAAGCCTGTGGACTTCTTCTTTTTGGACGAGGGTTTTGGAACGCTTGACCAAGAGTTGAGAGAGTCGATTGTTCAATCGCTTATGAAACTTAAGGAAACCGGTCTTTCGATTGGGCTGATAACACACATGGAAGAACTAAAAAGCGAAATTAGGTCGCGTTTGGTTATTAGCAGGGTTGAAAACACCGATGGTTCGGTTGTTAGCAAAATTCGCTACGAAGAAGATATTTAATTTTTGATTTTTTGGTTTAAAAAATATTTTATTGTTCAACAATTATTGCATGAACAAAAAACAAGATTATTTATCATCGCTATACCAAAATTCGAAAAACGGAATGCAAAGTATTCATGATATTTTGCCAAAAGTTGAAAACAAAACACTGAAGTCGATTTTGAAAGAACAATACAACGACTACGAGCAAACCGCAAACCAACTGGAGCAGTTGGCCAAAGAGAAGGATCTTGAAATTAAGGACAACAACTGGTTTGAAAAGGCTAGAATGTTTTTGTCGGTTAAAATGTCGACCTTGTTTGACGATTCAACCCGAAACATAACCACCATGTTTTTGATTGGCTCCACCATGGGGCTGGTTAAGTTGATTAAGGACCATTCGGACTATCACGGGCTGGACCCAGACCTTGACCAAATTAGGAGCGAACTTGAAGAAAAGCAGCAAAACAACTACAATAATTTGCGCGATTTTTTGAAAAAATTGTAGAAAATTTGAAACACCCAAGTCGATTTTTGACTGGGTGTTCTTTTTTGTTGAATATGACTAGTTATAACTTGAAATATGGTATTTTATTTGCTATAATTATTAAGCATGTGAGTGGAATGAAGCCCGCCGCAAGCATAGAATACAAAGATGAAAAAATCACGCAAAATTTTGTTTACAATATTGTTGGTGTTTGGTGTTGTTGCGGTTGCTGGAGTGACCGGTTTTTTTGCTGGAAACATTATTTCGTTTAAATTGCGAAGCAGGCCAAACTACAATTTTGACGCTTCGGCCTACACCGAAACTATTGATGACATAAAATATTCGCCATCCGACAAGCCAGCGCAGCGCACCGCCTCGGAAGCCTTTATTATTGCCGTTCACAAACTTAATGAACGCAAATTTTATGACATTTCGGGCTATGGAGTGGTTGACACCGGCATGGGCCGATTTGGAAAATTGTATGTTTGGGGAAAGGCTCGCAAACAAGAGGGCGAAATTAACACCAGCATGGTTGCCTACACCCGAATTATTTAAAAATATTAGGTTGGGCTGAGGTATGACTACCGAATTGAAAAGGACGAAATTGATTTTTATTGGGGCGAAAGCAATTCGGACGGCTCGTGCGATTGGGAAAAGCCAGAACTTATAAATCGCAAACAATATATTGCTGAATGGGGACTTGACCCAACCAACTTCTTTCCATACACCATTTCAAGCAAAACCGCCATAAAAAACAGCAGTGCCTATGAGTTTGAAAGCGACGGCAAAAAACTATACCGTTTTTCGCTTAAATTGGATTGTCGTTTGGCAGTTTCGAACTATGCCCGGCAACTAAAGAAAATGAGCGGGCTCAACAACTACCCCGATTTTGAGTATGTTTACTTTGATTTTGTTGTTGACAACAACTTTAATCTTGTTTCGGTTAATATCAAAGAGCGCTATAGTGTGTTTATTTATGGTGTGCTTGTTCACTGCGAAGGCAAAAACGAGTATTCTTTTGTGTATTAACGCGGCATATACTTTGTTATGAACAAAGATGTTGAGCAACTTAAAAACTGCGATATTGGCAATTTGCACAAAGAGCTAAAAAAGTTTTTTGACAAGCATAAATTTAAAAAATAATAACAACAATAATCAATTTGCATCTTGAAAAATGAAAAAAAGTGTGGTATTATATATGCACATAGGAGGATTAGTAAATGGCTGTTACCAGCAATTTTGTTTATAGACGCGTTTCTAGATCTGGATTGTCGATTGCGACTTTGCTTATGACAAATTCGGAATGTCCTTACCCAAAAATGTCGCTGACAAACTATGGCTCACAAATTCCATGTCTTGATATTATGACATTTGATATGGTTCTAAACGAAAAATTGAGCAAGCTTACAGCAAGCAAAAACATTGGATTTATTTCAAAAATTGAAGCCGTGCCTGTTGACGATACGTATTTTAAGAATGTTAAATGCTTCTTTGTTGATCCAAAATCTCAAAAAGTTAAGTTTGCATACACCGAAGAAACAACCGAAACCATGAAGAAAAAGTTGAATTATGTGTACAACATATGCAGACAGCGTGGAAAAGTTGCAAACTTTGAAGACTTTAAAAACAACTTTTTGCGCGAAACAGGAAGAGCCGACTTCTCGATTTCGAACGAAGTTTTGCCATGCGGCTCCAAAAACTACAATTACTATGCAAACTGCTCGGTTACCTCGAATGGTTTTAGCAGCAACGATGCTTGGCTTGTTGCACGAGAGGAAGCAATGAACGACTTGTATAATGATGGAATTAGAGATGTTATTCCTTACCCACAATTCCAGCAAGCCGTTAGGGAGACCTTGATTGAAATTGCGCCATTGATCAAAATTGGCCAAGTTGAATCTGAATCGGGTTCCGAAAGATAATATACTAAAAAACAAAAGGCAATGAAAATTGCCTTTTTTGTTGCCCAAAATTTGAGTTATTAAAGCAAAAAGACCGCAAAAGCGGCCTTTTGTTTTGAAATTGGAATGTTATTTAACAGGGTTTTTGATTGGGCTTGCAACAGATTTAAGTGGGTGTTGCTTTTGGCTGTAAAGGATTTATGCGGATTTGAAATGCTTTGGCCAAGCACTTAACTGCGTTTTGTACATCGGATTTTGATTGCAAGTGTTAATGTGCTGTTTTGATGGATTGTAAACAAAAAAGAACTCTAGAAAATCTAGAGTTCTTTTTGAGTTGATACTTATTTGATGATTTTTGCAACAACACCAGAACCAACTGTTCTGCCACCTTCACGGATAGCGAAGCGTAGGCCTTCTTCGATAGCGATAGGAGTGATAAGTTTAACTGTCATGCGAACGTTATCGCCTGGCATAACCATTTCTACACCGCTCTCAAGAGTGATTGATCCGGTAACGTCGGTTGTTCTGAAGTAGAACTGTGGACGATAGTTGTTGAAGAATGGAGTGTGACGTCCGCCTTCTTCTTTGGTTAGAACGTAAACTTCTGCAGTAAATTCGGTGTGTGGGTGAATTGAGCCTGGTTTGCAGAGAACTTGTCCACGTTCGATATCGGTTCTTTGGATACCACGTAGCAATACACCAATGTTGTATCCTGCAACAGCTTCGTCTAGAAGTTTGCGGAACATTTCGATACCAGTAACAACTGAAGATTTTGTGTCGCGGATACCAACGATTTCAACGGTATCAGACATTTTTAGAACACCACGTTCTACACGGCCAGTAGCAACTGTTCCACGTCCAGTGATGGTGAACACGTCTTCGATAGGCATTAGGAATGGCTTATCGGTGTCGCGAACTGGTTCTGGAATGTAGCTGTCTAGAGCATCGAGTAGTTCGTAGATTGGTTGATATGCTGGGTCTTCTGCTTTGCCAGCTTTTGCTGCTTCAACTGCTTGAAGAGCTGAACCACGGATAACAGGAGCGTTGTCGCCGTCGAATCCGTATTCGGTTAGAAGTTCACGAACTTCCATTTCCACTAGGTCTAGTAGTTCTGGGTCGTCAACTTGGTCGCATTTGTTCATGAATACAACAATTTTTGGAACGCCAACCTGACGTGCAAGTAGGATGTGTTCACGAGTTTGTGGCATTGGACCATCAGAGGCAGCAACAACAAGGATTGCGCCGTCCATTTGTGCAGCACCGGTGATCATGTTTTTAACATAGTCAGCGTGTCCCGGGCAGTCAACGTGTGCATAGTGACGTTTTGGTGTTTCGTATTCAACGTGTGCAGTGTTGATTGTTATTCCACGAGCTTTTTCTTCTGGAGCTGCGTCGATTTCATCATAGTTTTTAACTTGTGCAAGACCGCGAAGAGCAGATACCATTGTGATGGCAGCTGTTAGAGTGGTCTTACCATGGTCAACGTGGCCGATTGTACCAACGTTAACGTGTGGTTTTTTGCTTTCATATTTAGCTTTTGCCATTTTTATTCTCCTTTTCTATTACTTTTTACTTTATATCACATTTGCTTTGCATTTGGCAAATGTTTAAAAGCGGTTTTTAATCTTTTTTAGCGCGAGCGCCAATGATTTGTTCGGCAACATTGCGTGGAACTTCGGCATAGTGCGAGAATTCCATTGAGTATTGACCCAAACCTTGAGTGTTGCTTCGAAGGTCGGTTACGTATCCAAACATTTCGGATAGTGGAACTTCGGCTTCGATGGTTTGTGTGCCGTTCTTTAGGGTTGTGCCCTTAACTGCACCACGACGACGTGAAATGTCGCCCATTACATCACCCAAGAAACGATCTGGGATTTCAACTTCAAGACCCATGATAGGTTCGAGAATGATTGGGTTTGCACGTTTGCAAGCCTCTTTGAAGGCCATTGAACCTGCGATTTTAAATGCCATTTCTGACGAGTCAACATCGTGGTAGGAACCATCAATAAGTGTAACACGGAAGTCAACAGTTGGGTAACCAGCTAGGATACCAGTTTTTGCAGCTTCTTGGATACCTTTGTCGATTGCGGGAATGTATTCTTTTGGAATTACACCACCAACGATTTTGTCTACAAATTCGTAACCTGCGCCAGCTTCGAGTGGTTCGATGTTGATAACGCAGTGACCGTATTGACCTTTACCACCAGATTGTTTAATGTATTTTCCTTCAACATTAAGTGCTGGTTTTTTGATTGCTTCGCGATAGGCAACTTGAGGTGCGCCAACGTTGCATTCAACTTTGTATTCGCGTTTCATGCGGTCAACGATGATGTCGAGGTGAAGCTCACCAACACCAGCGATGATTGTTTGGCCGGTTTCGTCATCGGTCCAACGACGGAACGATGGGTCTTCTTCGGCTAGTTTTTGCAAAGCCATGGTCATTTTTTCTTGGTCGGCTTTTGATTTTGGCTCAACAGCAACTTGGATAACTGGATCTGGGAACTCCATACGTTCTAGGATGATTGGAGCCTTTTCGTCGCATAGTGTGTCGCCGGTTGTTGTGTCTTTAAGACCAACGATAGCAATAATATCACCTGCATAGGCTTCTTGTTCTTCGATACGGTTGTTTGAGTGCATGCGCACCAAACGTCCAACACGTTCCTTTTTGCCTTTGGTTGAGTTGTATACATATGAACCGGTTGTGATTTTTCCGCTGTAGATACGGAAGAATGTTAGACGGCCATATTGGTCAGTTGCAATTTTGAATGCAAGACCAGAAAGAGGTTCGTTGTCGTCGGTTTTGCGTTCTGCTGGTTGGCCATCCTCGGTGATTCCCTTTACTGGTGGAATATCGAGTGGGCTTGGCAAGTAGTCTACAATTGCGTCTAGCAAAGGTTGAACACCTTTGTTTTTTAGAGCAGAGCCACAGGTTACTGGGGTCATGTGTAGAGCTAGAGTTGCGTTGCGGATTGCTTTTTTGATTTCTTCTTTGGTGAATTCTTCACCTTCGAAGAATTTTTCCATTAGAGCGTCGTCAGTTTCGGCAACTGCTTCGATTAGGGCTGCACGATATTTTTCAGCTTCGGCCATATACTCTTGTGGAATTTCTCCAATAAGCTCGATTTTGCCTTCGGCGTCTTGATAGGTGATGGCCTTCATTTCAACAAGGTCGATCATTCCTTTGAAGTCATCTTCTTTGCCCATTGGGATTTGGATTGGAACTGCATGAGCGTTAAGCTCGGAGTTCATTTTGTCTACAACGTTGTAGAAGTCTGCTCCGTCGCGGTCCATTTTGTTTACAAATGCAATGCGAGGAACATGATATTTGTTTGCTTGGTTCCAAACTGTACGTGATTGCGATTGAACACCTTCACGAGCAGTGAAAACCTCAACAGCACCATCGAGAACCTTTAGCGAACGCTCAACTTCGATTGTGAAGTCAACGTGTCCGGGGGTGTCGATGAGGTTGATTTTGTAGTTTTTCCAGTTAACAGTGGTGGCAGCAGATGTGATTGTTATACCACGCTCTTGCTCTTGAGCCATCCAGTCCATGGTGGCAGCACCATCGTGAACTTCACCAATTTTGTGGCTTTTTCCTGTGTAGTACAAGATACGTTCACTTGTGGTGGTTTTACCAGCATCGATGTGAGCCATGATACCAATGTTTCTGGTTAAATCTAGACTTTTATCTCTTCCCATTGTTTTATTTCCTTACTAAATTTTACCATCTGTATGTTGCAAATGCCTTGTTTGCTTCTGCCATACGATGAACTTCTTCTTTCTTTTTGAATGCGCCACCCATGTTGTTTGCTGCATCCATGATTTCGTTTGCAACACATTCGCTCATGGTTTTTTCGTTGCGTTTGCGAGCAAAGGTTACAATCCAACGAATTCCCAATGTTTGTCTGCGGTCTGCGCGAACTTCCATTGGAACTTGGTATGTTGCACCACCAACACGACGAGACTTAACTTCAAGAACTGGCATTACATTGTCGAGTGCTTTTTCGAAAACTGATAGTGGTTCTTCGCCTGTTTTTGCTTTGATTTGATCAAATGCATCATAAACAATGCGTTGAGCAACACCACGTTTGCCATCGTACATGATTTGGTTGATAAACTTTGTTAGAACCTTTGAACCATAGATTGGATCTGCAAGAACATCGCGTTTTTCTGCGGCATTTCTTCTTGACATGATTTTTCCTCCTTAATTATTTTGGGCATAACCCAACAACTTTAATGATTATTTAGGACGCTTTGCGCCATATTTGGATCTGGATTGCTTGCGATCTTTTACACCTGCGGTGTCGAGTGTTCCACGAACGATGTGGTAACGAACACCAGGAAGGTCTTTAACACGTCCGCCACGAATAAGAACAACGCTGTGCTCTTGCAAGTTGTGACCGATGCCAGGAATGTATACGGTTCCTTCTTGACGGTTTGTTAGACGTACACGTGCGATTTTACGCATTGCAGAGTTAGGTTTTTTAGGTGATGTGGTTGAAACTGACAAACATACACCACGTTTTTGTGGACACTCATCCAAAATTGGAGATGCCGATTTTTCGACCTGACTTTTTCTTCCATGCCTAATCAACTGATTTACGGTTGGCATTTTGATACCTCCTATTGTAGTTGTTGGACTTCTCTCTGCCCCAAGAGGAAATCCTTTGATTTTGTTTAAAACAACCTTTGTTCACACCAAAAAAAATTGCTTTAAATAAAATTCAAAGCGTGGACACATACCACGCCTTTGAATAATACCATGTTACAACAATAATTGTCAACATTTTTTTGGAATTTTAACCTATTTTTTACAGCGTTGTTGCGTGGATAATTGCCGTCGCAATTCCCGCAATTGCAGCCACCGCCGCCAGCACAATAAAAAATACTTTCCAGCCCGAAATTGGAGTGCTGCCGCTAACAGTTCCTGTTTGCCCATTTACATAGCAGCTGTATTGTTTGTTTTTGTAGGTGTAGTGAGTTACCCAAACAGGAAAAAGATTTAGGCGGTATTTTTCGTTGAAAAATTCGGGATCAACATGAAGAAACGACACATTATCTTCTTCGAAACGAATTTGGTTTTCGATTTCGCTGATGATTGTGCGGTGAGTGATATTGAATGCGTTTGTTAAGTCAACCACTCTTTGAGCCGACGAAAAGCCATAGGTGTATTGTGGCAAATAGCCGCAAAGTTCGTTTGTGTTGTAGGCGCCCAAAGCAGGAATTGCCCTGCCTGAAGCATTTACCAATCGGTAGGTATTTTTCTTTTTTGTTCCGCTAAACGAATATGGGTGTGCAACGACATAGGTGGACCTGCGCCCGTCTCTGTCAACCTTGGTTATGGTTTCGCGGTGTTCACCCGAACCCCTATAGCGGGCAATGGTTTGAAGGTCAACTTCGTATTGTGGAATATAATAGCCAGTGGCCTTGCCCAATTTAAACAAGTGTTTAAGATCGTTTGGCGCCATTTTTTTGCCTTTGATCCACTTGGTAAGTTTTTCCAT
>SAMEA104315437__coassemble_540_pt1 | contig 17867 bp, 16 predicted proteins | sample SAMEA104315437__metabat2_high_PE_028 | metagenome-assembled genome bin SAMEA104315437 (sample SAMEA104315437) | gut metagenome | biome: Monkey gut; feature: monkey-associated habitat; material: faeces | place: China | collected 2013 | reverse complement strand
GGGATTTTGCATAGAAGGAAATGCGGGCATATGGATATGAAGAGCTTTTGATTTCGATGGTGCTGCTTGAAATTCCTGCATAGGTGTCTTCGGCGCTTGAGATTACGTAGGCGGTTGTAACTTGTTTTGCTGCAACTTCGCCAATGTTGAAACTGCCTGGGTTTGTTGCGTTGGTGTCGGCAAGATTGAAATCACCGAATGTTAGGCAATCATCGGCAACATCTTTTGTGGAGATAATTCCCATGGTTGCGTTTTTGTTGGTGTTGCCAAAAATTGTCCAGCCTTGGGCGGTGAATGGTTTTTGTGGGTTTCGGTTGGAAACGTCGTTTGTTAGCATGAAGAAACCATTTGAAATTCCGTTGCCGGTTGATGTTGGCATTGCGCTTGCGCGGTATGAGCCGCTGGTGTAGGTGCTGTAGAGCACGCGTTGAACATTGAAGTTGTCAAGGTATATGTCGGATTCTTTTTCAAGTGTGATAATTATTTTGGCTGTAACATTTTTGTTGTAGCCGGCTTGAATAAAGAATGCATATTCGGTGAAATCGTTGTAGGTGCTGTTGGTTGCGCTGCTTGAAAGGCTGATTCCGTTTTGTTCGATAACTGCGCCATCGGAAAGAACAATCTTTACCTTGAAGGAAGATGTTGCATCGTTGCCTTCTTCGGTTTTTGGTGTTTTTGCAAAGAAGCTGATGCGATAGGTGCCAAACTGGTTGAGCTTGATTTCGTTTTTACTGGTGATTGTTAGAACATTGTCTTCGTTGGTTGATTTGTTGGTTAAACGAAGAACAGTTGTGTTCCAATTGGTTTCGGCAGTGATTTTGAACGAATATGATTCGTTTATTGCGATTTGGTTGCCCTCTTCGATTTCTTCGGCGGTTTTAACTTCCCAGTTTGAAACAGACGAGAATGAACCGTTTGTTGTTGGCTGCGATTCAATATTGCGGTCGTGAACGTAGGTGTTTGCGTTGTCTTTGTTGAATTCGTAGTTGGCGCGGTTTGTGGATTCGAGAGTTACATCGTCGAAATATACAGTGCCGGTTGAGGTTTTTTCAGAATCAAAAATGCTGCCTTGGTATACTGTTACGTAGGCATCGGCATTGCTGTCGTTGTTGGTTAGGATGTATAGGGTGTAGGTTGTCCACTCGGTGGATGGGGTAGAAATGTAGTATTCAATTTCTACATCGCCCGAAACACCAAACGATAGGGTTGCGCCGCTTGTGGCTTTTGCCCTAACTTGAAGACGATAATAACTGTTTGTGTAGAGTTTTGAAACGTCGGTTGATTTTAGACCAAAACGAGCATTGTTTCCGTTGTTGGTTAGTTTTAGAACGTAGTTTTGGTTTTCGCCTTCGCCCTCGGTGATTACCTCTTGGGTGATATCGCTGTTTTCGTCGCCGTCCACTTTCCAGCCCGAAGGTAGGTTGTTGCTGGAATCAACGTTGCTAAAGGTGCCGTTTGTTAGTGCTTTTGCAGTCAAAATGGTTGGAACTGCTGTTGGAAGCAATAGGCAAAAAGCACATGCGATTGCGATTAGAAATTTGATTGATTTCGATTTTTTGAATTTCATAAGTCACTTCCTATTTGATTAGTCATGAGTTATTATAATATCTAAAGTGCAAAAAATCAAACCTATTTTTAACCTTTTTGCATTAAATTGGCTGCTTGGGCAAAAATAAGATTAGATTTATGAGCAAACAGCAGAAAATTGAGGTTAAAAACAATTTTAAAACGTGGCAAGAAGTTTTGATTTTGATTGCCATTGGGCTTGTTATTGGTTTTATTAATGGTTTTTTGGGTGCGGGCGGTGGCATTCTTTTGGTGCCAATGCTAACAATGGTGCTAAAAGAGCCGACAAAAGTTGCTCATGCAACGGCGGTGGTTATTATTTTGCCGCTGTGTATTGCAAGTGGAGTGGTTTATATTCTTAAGGGTTTGTATCACTTTGACATTGGTTGGAAAATTTTGATAGGAACGGTTTCTGGTGGTGTTTTGGGTACATTTTTGCTTAAAAAACTTACCAACGACTGGTTGTCGCTGATTTTTGCGCTGGTTATGATTGTTGCCGGCGTGTATCTTTGTGTGTGAGGTGAAAAGTGGACTGGCTTTGGTATATTTTGATTAGTTTGGTGTCGGGAACTTTTGCAGGAATGGGCATGGGTGGCGGAACATTTTTGATTCCGCTTTTGATTGTTTTTATGCACACACAACAAACTCAGGCGCAAGCCCAAAATTTGGTGGTTTTTGTGCCCATGGCAATTGTGGTTGGTATTATTTATGCCTGCCAAAAACTGGTGGACTGGAAAAGGGCTTGGATTGTGGCGTTGCCTGCCACTTGTGTGGCTGTTTTGGGCTCGCTTTTGGCTGTTAACTTGTCGGGAAAAGTGCTAAAAATTGTGTTTGGTGCTTTTATTGCGGCAGTGGGTGTTTGGCAGCTTGTTTCCATTATTATAAAAATGGTTAAAGACAAGAAAAACAAGCCGGTTGTGGTTAGGGAAAACCCCATTAAACTGATGGATAAGTAAGTTTTTGACAAAATTTTTTTCGTGCTAAAATACTCGACAAAAATAAAAATCAATGTTATACTTGGACTATAAATTGTAAGGAGTGTTTTATTGTGGAAAGAATTGCACTTGTTGAACTTGGATTAAACCAACTTAAAATGACCATCGCAGATCTTGAAGGAGAGGGCTTTGTTGTTCTTTCTTCCGAAATTAAGGGCTTGAGATTTGGCCTTGACAATGCCGGTGATTGTTTTTTGAAAAAACCTCAAATTGAAGAAATTGTTTCGTTGCTTAAAAACTTTAAGCGCGTTTGTGAATATTACAAGGTTCAAAAATCCTATTCGTATGCGTTTTTTATGAATGGCAACAAACCCAAAAATTTGTATTCGTTTTTTGATGAGGTTTTTGCAACAAGCGGATTTAGATTTACCGTTCCAACCGACGAGGAGGTGCTTTTTGCATCCTATTCGGCTTCGATAAACACTTTGGATGCTCCAAAAGCGGTTTTGCTTGAGATTGGTCTTGACCATGCGCTGGTTATGCAATATGGCCGCAGAAACATTTTGGAACAAAAGATTTTGAGTTTTTCACCTCTTTCGCTTTTGGACAAATTTCCTGCATCAAACTATGACTACAGCCGCGAGCGTTTTGACGCAATGCGCAAATATGTTGAAGATGAAGTTTCAAAACTAAATATCTCGATTGGTGCCGAGTCGGAAGTTGTTTTTGTTGGCGCTGGGAAATCGATCGTTGATCTTGCAAACATGGTCAAAAAATTGCGCAAATATCCACTTGATTTGGTTCATGGCTATGAGGCAAATCAAAGCGATATTGACATTGTTGCCGACCAAGTTTCGCAAATGGAACTTGACAAAACCAAGGTTCTTAAGGGACTTGACGGTGGCAGAGCAGATGTGTTCTGTGCGGCCATCATGATTGAGCAAGCAGTTGCCAAGGCTTTGGGCACAAACACAATGATTGTTAACAAATATGGCATGACCGAGGGTATGTTGTTTGGCATTGCAAACCCCGGAACAATGGAAAAACCTGTTTCGGACTGCTTGGGCTTGTCGCTTGTTACTCAAATGACATATTATGACCGCGAAAACGCAAAACACAACGAACAAGTTTATAACTTGGCGCTGTTGCTATACAAACAACTTAAGGTTTTGCACAAATTGCCACGCGGATATGTTAAGGTTTTGCGCGCTGCAGCCATGCTTCATGACTCGGGCAAACGCGTTAATCCGCTTGACCATGCAAGACACAGTTTTTACACCATTTTGGAAAGTGAACTTTATGGCCTGACACATCGCGAAAAATTGCTTGCTGCCTATGTTGCTTCGTTGCACTGTGGCGGAGACATTTCGCTGGCCGATTGGGTTGCCAAAAAAGACCTCGTCTCGGAAGAAGACTTGGTTGCAGTTAAAAAACTTGGCGTTATTTTGCGCTTGGCTGAATTGTTTGATGTTTCGCGCTCAAATGCCATCATTGACATTTCGTGCGATGTTTTGGGTGATTCGGTGATTATGAAAACCTTTACCGAGGGCGACAATTCGTATGAGATTGCTGAATCGGCAAAGATTAGCAAATCGTTTGAAAAATATTTTAAGAAAAGACTTGAGGTGCTTTAATGGCAAATATTTCACTGGCCATAAAAATTGGCAGTTCGAATACTCTGATATTTAAGCAGGGTGAAGGAATTGTTCTTTCTGAACCCTCGATGGTTGCTGTTGCAAAACAGGGCAAATCGCGTGTTTTGCGTGCGGTTGGAACAAGGGCAAAGAGGCTTTTGGGTCGAACCGACAAAGCAACTGAAGTTGTTTCGCCTGTTTTTAGGGGAGTGATTGTTGATAGCGAACTTGCCGAGGCAATGCTTAAGGTTTATCTTAACAAAATTGTTCCAAAAACATTTAGAAAACCAAACATTAGAGCAATTGTTTGTGTGCCAATTGGCCTGTCGGCAGTTGAGGCAAAAACATTTGAAAAAGTTTGTTTGAACTGCGGAATTGGCGAGGTGATTTTGGTGCCCAGCGTTTTGTGTGGCGCAACCGGAATGAGTTTGCCAATTTTGTCGAGTGCATCGTCGTTTGTTGTTGAAATGGGTGGTTCTACCACCGACCTTGCTGTTATTTCGGCTGGAAACATTGTTTCGGGCATGTCGATTGGGCTTGGTGGAATGGATCTTGATGTTGCAATCGAAAATTTTGTTGCAACCGAAATGAAACTTTTGATTGGATCAGACACTGCCGAAAAAATCAAAACCGAAATTGCAAGTTTGTATCAAAACGACAATTCGAATATGGAAATTTTTGGCGTTGACACCGTTACAAACCAATCGCGCACCGATGTTATTTCGGCTTCAGATATTTACCCTGTGGTTAGTGAGCATTATCAAAAAATTGCAATTGCCATTCGCGATTTGCTTAACACCTGTTCGCCCGAAATCGTTGCAGATGTTTCGAACGAAGGCGTGGTTGTTTGCGGTGGAAGTGCAAAAATGCAGGGAATTGAGCAATTTTTGACGAACAAATTGGGGATTAATGTTTCGGTTGACGAGTCGGCCGACTACATTGAAACAATTGGCGCTGGCAAACTTTTGTCGGATGCAAAAACTTTGAAAGAAGTTTTGTATTATCTGTGATTTTAATTTGATTGACGGAAGAGCTTTTGGCTCTTCTTTTTTTGTGTGTTTTTGCATAGGTATTATCAATGAAAAAGTTTGGGCCACTTAAATTGTTTTTGTTGGTGATATTGGTTTTGGTGCTTTCGCTTGCACCAACTTTGGCACTGTTTTTTAAGAAAGACGACATTATAAAAAGTGAATTTTTTGGAGAAACAAGTGAACTTCAGGGTGTTTTGGCGGTGTGGAATGTAGACACTTTTGACGGAGGAAAAGTTGGCAAAAGTGTGATGATTGACAGGGTTTCTGCCGAGTTTGAAAAACAGCACAAAGGCACAAAAGTTTTTGTTGAAAATTTGACCCAAGAAGAGTATGATTTGCGCACTCAAAACGAAACTCCCGATGTGATTTGTTTTGGCAGCGGAATGTGGCAAAAAGTAAAAAATAAGGCAAAAAATGCTGTTTTTAACCCAAAAATTCACGAAAATATTGCAAATTCGGTTGCAGATGGCGATAATTGTTTGGCTTTTCCTTGGGCTTTGGGCGGCTATTTTTTGCTTACAACAAATGATGTTTTGGACGTTTTTGGTGAAGAAGAAATTGACATTGAAAAGCGGTGTTTTGACCTTTGTTATGAGCGAAAACAAGGCAAAAAAACCAAGCAAATTTTTAGTTTGACTTTTGGTGGTGATGGTGTGCATTTGCCGCAAGTTGGACTTGAACAATATGGCGCTGCAAAAGCGGGTTCTGTGTCGGACAAGGCCGGCACGCAAACCCCATATGAGGCCTATGTTGAATTTTTTAGGCAAGAGGCCAGTGTGCTTTTTGGAACCCATCGCGATTTTGCTAGGTTTGAAAACAAATTGGCGGTTGGCGCCATTTCGGGCATTGTTGCAAAACGTTGCAACTACACCGATATGGTGCAATATGCGGTGGCAACAAACGGGCTCGACCCAACAAGGGTTAAGTATGCCGAGTTGTTTTGCCAGTTTTTGCAAAGCGATTATGTGCAATCTTTGGTTGAAAAGTGGGGAATGATACCTGTTGTTGAGGTTAAAAAGCAGGGATTGTTTGGAGAAATTGCCTTGGCGGATGTTAACAAAATGAATATTAAAAAACTATATTGAACCATTTACAAATGATTGTAAATTTTTGCAAATTGGAGTAGAATTATGAATAGCATATTGAATGTGCTGAAAGAAAAAGGCTGTTGCCTTTTGGACGAACCTATGAAAAACCATACCACTTGGGGTGTTGGCGGACCGGCCACAATATTTGCAATGCCCGAAAATTTGGGCGAGTTTGTGGAACTTATTGGGTTTTTGAAAGAAAACAAAATGAGGTATATTGTGATTGGAAACGGCTCAAACTTGTTGTTTGATGATGGTGGGTTTGTGGGCGTTGTGGTTTGCACAAAGCGCATGACGGATGAGTTGTATTTGCGCGGAAACACCATTACTGCCGGCGCGGGAGTGCCGCTTGCAAAGGTCGCTGCACTTGCTCTGCAAAACGGGCTTTCGGGGCTTGAATGGGCCTGCGGAATTCCGGGCACTGTTGGTGGCGCTGTTGTTCAAAATGCCGGAGCGCATGGCAAGTGCATGGCCGATGTTTTGGTTAGGGCGCTTGTTTTGGGCGACCATGGGCTTGAGTCGGTTACTTGCGACGAGTGTGGGTTCGGATATAGAAAATCGAACTTTAAGGAAAAGAATTTGTTGTTTTTGGACGCTTGCTTTGCACTGGTGCCGGCAAACAAAGATGTTGTTTTGGAAAGAATGAAGATTTTTGCTGCAAAACGCATTGAAACACAGCCATCGGGCCGAAGTGCCGGAAGTGTGTTTAAGGCGGCGGGTGAGTTTCCGGCAGGGCTTTTGATTGACAAGGCTGGGCTTAAGGGAACCACGGTGGGCGGAGCACAGATTTCCACAAAACATGCAAATTTTATTCTTAATGTAAAAAATGCAACGGCAAAAGATATAATTTCACTGATTGGCATTGCAACCGAAAAGGTTTATGAATTGTTTGGAATCTTTTTGGAACGCGAAGTTGAGATTGTGAAGAAGGATGAGAAATGAAAGTTTTTAGTGATCTACACACCCATTCGAAATATAGCAAATTTCATCATGGCAAAAACACCATTGAAGAATTGGTTGTTAAGGCCATTGACGAGGGATTGGAAACAATTGCAATTACCGACCATGCGCCTGGGCATCCTTTTGGTGTGTGGCCATTTAAGTTGAAAAAGCGCAAGGCCGAAATTGAAGAGTTGAGAAAGAAATATCCTCAAATCAAAATTTTGTGTGGGCTTGAAACCGATTTGACAACACAAAGTGGGAAAATTGATGTTTCTAAAAAGCAGCGCGATGATTTGGATATTTGTTTGATGGGATTTCATCGCACCGGCTATGGCAATTTTTGGAGAATGATTACCTTTGGTTTGTGGCGTGCTTTGTTTATGAAAAACAACATCGAAAAAAACACACAGGCCTATATTAATGCCATTAACAACAACAAAATTGACATTGTTACACACTTGCAACAATACATCAAAGTTGATGTGGGCAAAGTTGCCGAGGCCGCTGCAAAACGTGGAACTTTGATTGAAATAAACAATCGCCACTTGTTGTGGACAAGTGAGGATGTTGCAAAACTTTTGGCTACCGACTGCAAATTTGTTATTGATTCGGATGCGCACAAAGTTAAAGATGTTGGAAATTTTAAAATTGCATTGGATTTTATTGAAAAATACAAAATTCCACACGAAAGAATAGTTAATTTGAGAGATTGAAATGAACACTTTTTCATTTGAAGTTAAGCAGGAGATACTAAAAAAGCGTTATGACGCATCGTGTTGCGCCATTAGTTCGCTGTGTGCTGTTATTGAAACTTTGGCTGAAATTGTTTTTAGAAACGGCAAGATGACCGTTTCGCTTACCATTGACCACGACGATATGTTTGAGTTTGTGGTTGAAACCATTGAAAAGTTTTATGGCAAAATTGACGAAGAAAGCGAAATCCATGTTACCAAGCGTGTTGGAAACGACAGGCGCGAATGGATTTTGTCGCCACAACTTGGAGAGAGGTTGTTGTTTGACACAGGTATTGTTTCGTTTGAAAATGGAACAATGAAAATAAACAGGCACATTGAGCGCAATTTGGTTATGGAAGATTGCTGCAAAATTGCCTATTTGTCACATGCTTTTGCCGGTTCTGGCACTGTGTCGTTGCCCAGTGAGGGTTCGGGTGGCTATCACATGGAATGGTCCAGTTCAAACGAAGAGATGTGTAGTGATATTGCACAACTTTTGACCGAATTTGGGGTTTTGCCCAAAATAGTGCGACGCAACGACAAGTTTGTGGTATACATTAAAGACAGAGAAACCATTTCGGACCTGCTTGCAAGGTTTGGTGCGGTAAAAAGCATGTTGAGAATGGCAGAAGCCCAAGCAGAGCGTGATTTGAGAAATCGCATCAATCGTGGGGCAAACTGCATGACTGCAAATATCTCAAAAACCGTTGATGCTTCGGCAAAACAACTTTCGGCAATTGCAGTTATTGAGCAAACAATTGGGCTTGATGGGCTTTCGGATGCGCTTAAAGAAATGGCGTTGGCCCGAAAAAATGATCCATCGGCTTCGCTGTCGGCTTTGGCCGAAAAGTTGGGCATTTCAAAGAGTGCCGTTAGGGCAAGGCTTGACAATTTGATGGCCCTTGCCGAAAGTTTGGAACAATAGAATACTTTAGGAGGAAAACAATGAAACCATTTGTGCATTTGCATGTTCATACCCAGTATAGTTTGCTTGATGGTGCTGCGCGTATTAAAAAGCTTGTTAAGGTTTGCAAAGAATATGGTATGCCTGCTGTTGCAATCACCGACCATGGAAACATGTTTGGTGCGGTTGAAATGTTTGATGCCTGCAAAGATGTTGGAATTAAGGCCATTATTGGTTGTGAATTTTATTGCTGCGACGACCATTTGAACAAAAATGGAAAATCAAAACTTGACCACCTTGTTTTGCTTGCAAAAAATGAGCAAGGCTACAAAAATTTGTGTAAGTTGAACTCCATTGCATATGTTGATGGATTTTATGTTAAGCCTCGTATTGACTACAAACTTTTGGAGCAATACCATGAGGGATTGGTGTGCTTGTCGGCCTGTTTGGCAGGACGTGTGCCATCGCTTGTTTTAAAGCACCAATACGACGAGGCAGAGAAGTGGGTTGTTTGGTTTAAGAATCTTTTTGGCGAGGATTATTACATTGAACTTCAGGACCATGGCATGGCCGAGCAAAAAGAAATTAATGTTGTTTTGAAAGAACTTGCAAAAAAACACAACATTAAAACTGTTATTACCAACGACGCGCACTATATCTACAAAGAAGATGCGATTTTGCAAGATGTTTTGCTGTGTGTTAACACGGGAAAATATTTGGACGACACAAACCGCATGAAGTTTCCTTCCGACGAGTTTTATATTAAGACCTACGATGAGTTGTTGGAGGTTTTTCCGGGCGAAGAGGCTTCGCTTGATGTAACGCTTGAAATTGCCGACAAGTGCAATTTTGAGTTTGAATATGGACACTACAAACATCCAAAATACATCCCAGAAAATGGGCAAGATTCGGCCGATTTTTTGAGGGATTTGCTTGAGGAAGGTCTAAAGAAAAAATACCCCGAAATTACACCGCAAATTAGAGAGCGCGTTGAATATGAGTTTGGTCTTATTAAAAGACAAGGTTATGTTGACTACTTTTTGACGGTTTGGGACTACATTAACGCTGCCCGAAATATGGGCATTGTTGTTGGACCTGGTCGTGGTTCGGGCGCTGGTTCGGTTGTTGCCTATGCAATCGGAATTGTTGACATTGACCCGCTTAAGTATGATTTGCTTTTTGAGCGTTTTATTAATGCCGAACGTGTTTCGATGCCAGACTTTGATGTTGACTTTCAGGACAACAGGCGTGATGATGCGCTTAAGTATGTTGAGCAAAAATACGGCAAACCGCGTTTTAGCAAAATTGTTACACAAAACAAAATGGCTGCAAAAGCTGCCATTAAGGACGTTGCGCGCGTTTTGCGCATTCCGTATGCCGAGGTTGACCGCATTACAAAGGCCATGCCCGACACCTACAAAAGGCCAAATGTTATTGCAAAATGTTTTGGTTTTCACAAGCCAAAAGAGGGCGACAAAGACTTTGGAACAACCTATGGTGTGCCCGAACTTATTGAGATGTACAACGAAAGTGCCGACATTAGGCGAATGGTTGATATTGCAATAAAACTTGAAGACACTCCACGAAATGTTTCGACCCACGCTTGTGGAACGGTTATTGCGCCTTGCCCGTTGGACGAATTGGTGCCTTTGGCCCGAAACGGCGATGATATTGTTACGCAATACAACATGATTGAAATTGAGCACCTTGGACTGCTTAAGTTTGACTTTTTGGGCTTGCGAAACCTTAATGATATTCAAAAATGCTGTGAATACATTAAAGAAAATCATGGAGTTGATATTGATTTTCACAAAATTGGTTACGACGACCCCGAAGTTTACAAAATGCTTTCTACCGGCGACACCGTAGGAGTGTTTCAGCTTGAATCGGGCGGATTTCAAAAGTTTATGCGCGAACTAAAGCCAACCGGGATTGAAGACATTATCGCTGGCGTTTCGCTGTATCGACCCGGACCAATGGACAGTATTCCGGAATATGTAAAAAACAAGAACAACCCAAACGATATTCACTATGACCATCCGCTTTTGGAACCCATTTTGAAAGTTACCTATGGCTGTATTGTGTATCAGGAGCAGGTTATGAGAATTGTTCAGGACCTTGCTGGATATTCGCTTGGAATGGCCGATAATATTCGTCGTATGATGGGTAAAAAGCAGATTGAAAAGATGCGTGCCGAAAAGCAAGTCTTTTTGTATGGCCGACCTGCCGAGGGTGACAAAAAAGGGGTTGAAGGCGCTGTTGCAAAAGGTGTTCCGGTTGATGTTGCCGAAACCATTTGGAACAAAATGGAAACTTTTGCACAATACGCGTTTAACAAGTCGCACGCTGCGGCATATAGTTTGATTACCTATCAAACGGCCTATCTAAAACGTTATTACGAGCCCGAATTTTTGACGGCAATCCTTAATGACCGCATTACAAAAGCCGACGAAATTAAAAACTACATCAACTATGCAAAAAGCAAAAAGATAAAAATTTTGCCACCAGATATTAATTTGTCGGATGTGTATTTTTCGGTTAAAACCGGCGAGATTAGATTTGGACTTACTGCTCTTAAGGGGGTTGGTGAGGCAGCTTGCCAAAAACTTGTTGAAGAGCGTAAGAAAAACGGGCAATTTACGTCGATGGAAGACATGCTTTCACGCTGCTGCGATTTTGGCATAAACAAAAAGATGCTTGAAAGCATGATTTATGCTGGAGCCTTTGACTGTTTTGGCCACCACAGAAGTGAATTTTTGGCGGTTTACGAAACTGCGCTTGAGCGAGTTAACAACGACCGCAAGAGCCGTGCTGGCGGGCAAATGTCGTTTTTTGACAGCATTTTGAAGGAAGACAATGCGCTTGCAATAAATTATCCAAATTTGCCCGAAATCGACAACTTCCAAAAACTTAAAAAAGAAAAGGAAGTTATTGGCATTTATCTTTCGGGGCACCCACTAGACAAATACATTGACCAAATGAAAAACTATTCATTTAATTCGTCCATGATTCAGGTTGAAGACGATGACGAAATGATGGCGGTAGACGACGAAGAAACTGAAGATGTTGGACCAAGAGTTGTGGACTATGGCATTGCCGATGGCACAAGAATTACTTGTGGCGGTATTGTTTCGGAAATAAAGAAAACAATAACAAAAACCAATCAATCAATGGCCATTGTTACAATGGAAGACCTTTATGGCAACTTTGACGTTATGTTTTTCCCAAAAATGTATGAACGCGTGAAAAACGACCTTGTTGAAGATAGTTTTGTTACTATTGAAGGCAAATTTTCGGCCAGACCCGGCGAAAGGCCAATTGTTATGGGTGAAAGGCTTTCGCTTTGGAAAAACGACGAGGAATCGGCAAGAGAAAACGAAAAATCAGACATTAAAACCCAAAAAAGTCAGAAGTTGTTTTTGAGGTTTGACCTTGAAAATGCTTCGCTTAAAAACGATGTTTTTGATTGTTTGGAAAGTTATGCTGGATTTGTGCCAGTTTTGGTAAAAAGTGGGTCAACGCTGTTTGACACGCACAAACTAACAAGTGCAAAACCCGGCTGCATTGCCGAACTTGAAGCATTGCTTGGAAAAGAAAATGTTGTTTTGAAATAGTTTGAAATAATTTAACCCCAAACCAAACGGTTTGGGGTTTTTGTTAGTCTTGAAGAGTGTCGTGGATTTGGGCGTAGACCTCGCTGGCTTTTTCTTCCCACCTTTTGTACATTGTGGTGGCGGCAGCGCGGTTGGGCGCATTTATTTTTAGTTCCAGCAGTGTGTTTGCTGGTTCAACTATTTTTAACAGAACGGTGTAGGAACCATCGGCGTTTTTGTAGTAGTCGCGGAAATATTCTTGCATGCGCCTAAAACTCAAACGATTCTTTTTTATAAAGGCCGAGATTTCTTCGCGCACCGAAGAGGGGATTTTTACAAAAAAATAACTCAAGCAGGCGCGGCCATCGGTGGTGATTGCATAAAAAGGCTCGTTGGCGCCGTTGCCAACGTTGTTTAAAAAGTCAACATCAATAAGTTCGGCCATAACTTCTTTGCAGGTCATGTAGGTGATCCAATCGTTTTGGTTGGTGCACATGTTTAGAACCGTGCTTTCGGTGAGTGGGGTTTCCATTTTGTCGAAAACGTATAGCAAGATTAGTTTGGCAATTGTTGAACTGTTTAGATAGGTTTTTGCATCATTTTCCATACTTTTTTGATTATATCAAAGAAAATTGCAAAAAAAAAGTGAAAACTACAAAATTTTTATTTTTGGGCTCATTTTGATTTGAACTGCCGCTGTGCTTTGGTATAATTTTTGTGAGGAACCAATATGAACGAACAAGTTATGCAATTTGAAAAAGCTATGGATGCTGCAATGAAATCTAAATTTATTATGATCGACAAGCGTGTTTCGGATATATTAAAATCCATTGCCGCAAGTTATCAAATTTATGATGTTGTTAAGGATTCGCTTTTGGGCTTTGATTTTGGCCGCGAAATTTCAATGGCAACTTCGATTGAAGGGCATTTTGCCGTGCCATACGACAACAAACGTGTTATTGCCTTGGGTTTTTGCTTGTTTTCGGCCATAGATGACAAAAAAATTGATGTTAATCAACTTTTGGCCAACAACTTTACGGGTGAAGACCCCTATGCAAGATTTTGTGATGAGTTTTTGGTTAGGTTCAAATCGGCTGTTATGGAAAGTTTGGGCGAAGAAAAAATGGTTGAAAAGCCAAAAAACAAACAAATGGACCCAGCACTGGTTTCAAGAGCAGAGTATTTGCTTGGCCAACTTAAAGAATATGAAAAATCTATTGGGCAAAAATATATTGATTGCTTGATAAAAAGCCTGAAAATGGAAGATATTATGTTTATTGAGGTGTTTTTTGACTTGGTTCAAAAATACTGCAAACGAAATGGAAAAATACTTCTGAATGAAATTCGTCAGGTTATTGAGGTTTTGATTTTGCAATGATAAATGAAATTTTGTTGAAAGAAAAATATAGAGAACGCGAAAATGTGCTTGAAATGTGGGCCAGAGATGTTAAAACTTTGAACGACAAAAAGAATTTCAATCCATATTCTTGGCTTGGAAAAAGAAAATTGTCTCGCGTTTCAAACAAATATTCAACTATGTTGGTTGAGATTGAAGACGAAATTGCCAAAATGGAAGAAGAAATTGACAAATAATTCTTTTGTATGGTTGCATTTTGGTTTTTGCTGTGTTATAATCAACGCGTTTGTGGCATCATAGTCTAGCGGTTAGGACGTCAGCCTCTCACGCTGAAGACCGGAGTTCGATTCTCCGTGGTGCTACCAAAATAAAAAGGAAAGTCGAAAGACTTTCCTTTTGCTTTTGTCTATTTTCAAAAATAAAATTCCTTTACTGCTCAATATAATAAATTGTTTAACATATTTTACGCTGCATGATAAAACCAATCTTATTGTATCAGTTGATAGTACTGAATGCTTTAAGATTTTGGAAAAAATCTAAAGTATTGAAGATGGGATGGACTTGTCCATGCAAATCTCAATGCAGATGTACCTGCGAATGTCAATGCAAATGCATGAGCCTTAGGTAGTTTTAATTTTAATGAAATTAGAAAAATTTAAAAAATTAAATGCGTTATTTAGAGAAAACTTTTTTGATGATATCTGGCTTGATACCAATATTTCGTATGCTGTAATTTTTGATGATTTTGAAAGAGCATCCAAAAAAATAATTTCACGCATAGTTGACAATAACATTACTGCAAAAAATGTTGAAGATATATTTTTGGATTTGCGAAAAAAATGTGAAAATTGTCTTCAATATTTTAATTTACGTGAAAGAGAAAGTAAAAGGGCCTTCTCTTTTTTGGAAATTGGCTTTAATTTGTTGGACAATTTTGTTGTGGTGTTGTAGAATCAAAAAAGAGGGAGGAAAAAACATGTTTAAGAAAAAATCATTTTTTGCTATTTTGATGGCTGCTGTTTTGGTTGTGCCTGTTATGTTTGCAGCATGCAGCAAGAAAAACAACAAAAAAGAAGAAAAAGCAACTGCTGCCAAATATGACACAAGCAAAATTGAGCAAACAATTGCAACCATGAAAGAAACTGGTTATTTGTTTACTTACAAAACCACAGCAAATGGCGAAAGCATTGAAATGACATATGGCGCAAAAGGAAACATTTTTTATCACAAAATTGCTAATGAAGAAATGTATGTTGACCTAAGCTCGGACACTGAAGGTGTTTTGTATACCTACAACAGTGCAACTGAATCGTGGACAAAAACCGTGATTCGCTATGAAGATGTTAGCAAAGACGAAAATGTTGAGAAATATGACCAAGCTTTTGAGCAATTGAAAGGATGCATGACAGTGTATGATAACCCAGCTATCAAAAACACACCAGCTGTTACAAAAGATGTTGTTATTGCTGGCAGAGAGTGCGAAAACTTTACTGTGTCGATTTCAATGGGTGGAGAATCAATGAGTTATTCATTTGCAATTGACAAAGAAACTGGCATTTGCATGAAATATTCTGTTACTGTCTCGGGCGAAGATTTGGACATGAATATATCGATTGAATGCACACAATTTAGCACAAATTGGGTACCACAATTGCCAGAAGTTTAATATTTTTGCGATATGCGCGGCCTGAAAAGGCCGCCTTTTTTTGGATAATTATGAAAAAAAATAATAAAACTGAACTGTTAAGAACTATTAAGTATTTGCTTTGTGCAGCCTCGGCTGGTGTGATACAAATTTTGTCGTTCACGCTTATGAACGAAGTCTTTAAGTGGTCGTATTGGCTGGCTTATTTTATTGCTTTGGTGTTGTCGGTTGTGTGGAATTTTACATTTAATCGAAAATACACTTTTAGGAGTGTGGCCAATATTCCAATTGCAATGCTTGAGGTTTTGGGGTATTATGCGGTTTTTACGCCGGCATCAATTTTTTGGGGTGATGCGCTAACAAAAATTCATTGGAATGAATATTTGGTTTTGGCATTTACCATGGTTATTAATCTTGTTACTGAATATTTGTTTTATACTTTTGTTGTTTATCGAAAATCGATTGATAGTGCTGTTAAAAAAGATGAAAAAACAAAAGAAAATCAATCCGAAATTTTGGCAGAAAACAACAATAATTTAAATGAAGATGATTTGCAAAAAATTGATGAAAAATTGGACAAAAATAATTAATTTTTTTGTAAATAATTAAATGATTAAATAATTAATTGGCAAGTTGTTTTTTTGCTTGCCAATTTTTGTTGTTGACTTGAAAAAATAAATAATTATAATTTTAATTGAGTGCTAATGAAAAATAATTTTAAATTTTTTAATTTTAGGCCGTTTGTGTTTTCGCTGATTGCTTTTGTAATTGGTGTGCTTTTGGCTTTTTCATTTTTTGTTAGTATTTGGTTTTTGATTGGATTTTGTGCAACAGTTGTTTGCGCTTTGGTTTTGATTTTTGTGTTTGTTAAGCGCGAATTTATTATGTTGCATTTAAGCAAAATTGTTATTGTTCTGCTGGGTTTTGTGTTGGGAATTTGTTCATTTTCGATTTCGGAACTTGTGTTTTTGAAAAAGCAAATGCCGGCCGGAAACTATTATGTTGTGGCGCGGGTTGCCGAGGTTGATGACGACGGCACAAACAAGGACTATTACACAATTTATGTTGATGATGTTGTGCTGGATTTTGGCAGTGGCAAAAAGAAATTGGGCGGTGGCGCCAAAATGTTTACCTCCGTTAAATTTGAAGTTGGCGACAAAATTTCGTTTAGGGCTTATTACACTCCAAACAAGCATGACACTTTTAATTTTATGTCGTTTGACAACTATGGAAAACTTTCGGCAAGTGGAACCATTTCGGTTGCCGACAAGCGCGACCTTTTGGTTTCGGACAAAATCAAAAATGCGGGTTTTAGAGCGTTTGTTTTGACTGGGTTTGAAAACGAGGGCAGAACTTTGTATGCAATGGTGTTTGGCGACAAGTCAAAACTGAACGAAACAACCAAAAGCACCTTTCAATCGGTGGGATTGGCGCATATATTGGCCGTTTCGGGATTGCATATTGGCTTTTTTGTTTTGATGCTTTCGGCATTCTTGGACTTTTGCAGAGTTAACAAATATGCAAAGTTTGGAATTTTGTCGGTTCTGCTTTTGGTGTATTGCTGGATATGCGGATTTTCGTATTCGGTTTTGAGAGCCAGTGCTATGTGCATTGTTATGCTTTATGCCTCGCTGCGCTCGAAACAATATGATGGGCTTTCGGCTTTGTGTTTTGCCTCAATTCTTATTTTGACCTGCGACCCGTCGCAAATGTTTAGTGTGTCGTTTTTGCTTTCGTTCTTTGCGGTGTTTTCGATGTTTTGTTTGGAGAAGAAAATTGAATTTTTGCTTGCAAAAATCTATCCAAGCAAATTTGCAGGCGCGTTTGCCTTGTCGATTTCTACAACAATTGGTGTTTTGCCGTGGATGGTATATTACTTTGGCTGCATTTCAACCTATTCGGTGCCGGTGAATGTGGTGCTGATTCCTGTTGTTTCGATTATTTTTATGATTGCCTTTGCGCTTGCGCCAATTGCATGTTTGTTTTTGGGTTTGTCTTCAATTTTGGTTTTGCCAAAACTGATGATGAGAGGTGTTGTTGTGGTGTGTGATGCAATTGCAAAACTGCCCGGAGCAGTGGTTGAGGGCAATTTGGATTTGTGGGCTGTGTTTGTGGTTGTTGCGGCAATTGTTTTGTGCAGCGATTATGTGCTTTTGAAAGGCAAGACCCGAATTTGGTTGCCTGTGGGTGTGGCCGCAACTAGCATGACGCTGTTTTTGATGAATTTTGCTGGCGTTTTGTGAGTTTTTGCTTGGGTGTTTTGCACTTTTGTGTTAGAATGTGAACGAAATGGCAGAGATAATTGGATTTTCGAAACTTAAAGCGTTTTTGGCCGACGGAGTTCCGTCGTGCTTGGTTTTGTTTGGAAAAGACGATTATTTGAAGAAAAATTCTATTGATTTGATCAAAAAATCGCTTGGTCTTTCGATGGAAGATTT
>SAMEA104315437__coassemble_533_pt1 | contig 18060 bp, 17 predicted proteins | sample SAMEA104315437__metabat2_high_PE_028 | metagenome-assembled genome bin SAMEA104315437 (sample SAMEA104315437) | gut metagenome | biome: Monkey gut; feature: monkey-associated habitat; material: faeces | place: China | collected 2013 | reverse complement strand
CCAAACTCTTTAGCGACTCTTCGCGGCGCTCCAAATAGTTTGAGCTGTCAACAACAATGCGTTTGTATTCGTCGTGGTGTTTACCTTTCATCAAAATTTGTCCAGCAACCAACTGAATAGCAGCCAAAACATCGCCACGCTTTCCAATCATAACACCAACATCTTCGCCGGTAAGGTTAACATAGTAGGCGTTTTCTTTTTCTTCAACAGCAGCAAAGCAATTTAGGCCCATAACCGAAATAAAGTCATTAAAAAACTTCAAAATCTGTATTTCGCCCTCGGTTTGTTCGCCCGACGAAACTTTAACTTTTGCCTTGTTAAACAAACTGCCTTGGTCCAAAATTTGAATAACAACATCTTCGCGTTTTGCGCCCATTTTGTACAAAGCAAGCTCAATTGCCTGTTCTACTGTTTTTCCTTCTGTTTCAATAGATTTCATTTTATTTCCCCTTTGTTCTTGGTGGATTTTTTCTCTTGTTTTTCCAAAATCAAAGCAACTTCAGCCTCTTGTTTTTTGGTTGCAAGTCTAACCAAATAGTTTATCAAAAGACTTGTTAGGGTGGACACAAGCGAACTCACCACGATATAAATACCAAATGCCGCCGACGAAGTAATAACAAACAGGGCCATAATAACCGGCATTACATATTTCAAAATTTTCATACTGCTTCCCATTCCGGCCGAAACAGCAGATTTTTTGTCTTTTTCGTCTTCAGGCTTATAAAACCTGTTGATTTGTTCTTTGGGTTTCTTTTCGCGCTTAACTTTGTTTCCAAGTTCAGCAATCCATTGCGACAAAAATGTTAGTCCAATCGAAAGCACTGCCAAAATGTAGTATCCGTTCCAATGTCCCTTATAACTTTTTGAAACCTGAAGCGTGATTTCTTCATATTCGGTTTTGTTTATTGCCTTAAAAGCTTTTGTTGCCTTTTTGTCTTTTGCCGACGAAACAATACTTTTTAGGGATTTGTAGGTTGGCATTGGGTTTTCTTGCGAGTCGGCACGCCAAATGTTTTCAATCCAAAGCCAGCCGTCTTTGTTTTGGTTCCAAACCTCTTTGGCAGCGGCATTGGCCTTTTGGTAGTCTTCGTCCGAAAGCACATATTCATTGCGCTCGATTTTTCCCTTAATCTCGTCATACGAAAGATTTGGGTCAACACCCAAAGTTTCATAATAGGTTGTGCGCATTTTGTCGTATTGATTAATACTGTTGTAGGCCGAATAGTCGCGCAGCGAGCCAAACAAAGTAAAGAACACAACCATTGTCAAAACCAAGTACAAAAGTGAAAAGATGCATGTTGTAAACACATGTGCGCCTTCGCGTTTGTATAGCGCTTGGGTTTGCATTGTGGCTTTTTGTTTGTCGTTTGCGTATTTTTTGTTTATCTTTTCAACTTGAGGTGCAAGTTTTTGTTGAACCAAACTGTTTTTCTTCGAAAACCAACGCATCAAAAAGTCAAACGGGGTCATTACCAGTTTAACTATCAATGTAAAAATAACAATTGTCCAACCAAAATTGCCAATACCATTGTGAATGCCGCCAATAATAATTGGCCACAAACCACCAGGTTTTGGTAATTGTGTAAGCAAATTTACAATAGCCATTTATACTCTCCAACTAAATTTTCAGGCACTGGGTCATAACCACCTTTTGAAAAATGGTTACAACGCAGCACGCGTTTTATTCCCCAAAAAGTGCCTTTTAGCGCGCCAAACTTTTCCACAGCCTCCAAAAAGTAGGCCGAACACGACGGCACAAATTTGCACTTATTTGGAAAAATTGGTGAAATACACTTTTGATATGCTTTCACCAATCCCCTAACACTTTTTTGTGCAATATTCATTCTTTTGCTTCCAAATAATTATGTTTTTCAAACAGTTTCAAAACTTCGGTCTCAATGTCAAAAAACGACTTTGTTTCAATCTCGAGTTTAATAACAAACACATACTGAAACGGTGCGGCATTCAAAAGATGTTTTCTTGCAATTTCCTTAAATTGTCTGCGGCGCTTGTTTCTAACAACCGCTTTGCCAATTTTTTTTGAAATAACAAAACCAAATTTTGGATATTTCTTTTTGCAAGGCGCCACAATCAGTGAAAAACTGGGACTAAACAATCTTTTGCCAGTTTTAAAAACAAACTGAAACTCATAATTTTTTTTTAGTGTAACAAGTTTGTTATGCACAGATTTGTTTGCGTCCTTTGTTGCGGCGGCGAGCAAGAACATTGCGTCCACCTTTAGTGCGCATTCTCTCACGGAATCCGTGAACCTTTTTACGGGTATTCTTTTTTGGTTGATAGGTCTGTTTCATTTTATTTCTCCTAATATAATGTCGTAAGGCTTATTATATAAACCTAAACAATATTTGTCAATCACTAATTTTGCGCATCAAGCACAGATTAACAAATATTTTCCCTTTAAAGAGGGATATCAAACTAACTACAGCACATAATGTTATTCCACAAGCAGCATATCCAAGCTGTGAAACAAAGTCCACAAAGTTAGAAATGATTTGAGTGTTGGATTTTGTTACAAGATAAACAAGCACCTCAAACAAAACCACCAAAACAACAGCAAAGCCATACATAACAATCATAACAAACCAAGGGTTTGCTCTAACTTGTCCGTTTTGGCTTCGGCTAAAGGCATAATACACCGACAGCGAAATGGCAGCCAATGTAAGGCCCAAAAGCCCAAAGAAAAATCCAAGAGCAATTGCATTTGCAAAAAGCGAAAAACAAGGATAAATTCCAAAGAATGTCAAAATCACAAGTTCCAAATAAATTGCAAATGGTTGGCTTATCTTAAGTTTTGTATACTTAACACACAAAAAGCAAATTGCAAAAATCAAAATGCAAGCCAGTGCAAATATCATTTGAATGATGTTGATGTATTTTGCATCGCCCGAGCCCGAGCTAAACATGCAAAGTTTAACCAACCCAAACACAAACATTGCAAGACAAGCCACAAGACAAGCAACCAAAACCCAAGTAGAAGGTTTTTTTAGCATATCTTTTGTGAACAATTTTTCATTATTGTTTTTTGTGTTGTTGTTTTTTGTTTTAACGTTGTTGTTTTTCATGGCTCACCTAGTCAAAGTTTCGCATTGGCAAAATCAAATACAAATACTCTTCGCCGGTTGTAGAAGTGATTGTAAATGGAGCCACGCTCGAAATAAAGTTGATCTTAACAAATTCTTCGGGGATAACATGCAAGCAATCCAAAACATACTTTGCATTAACCGAAATTTCAATATCCTTTCCTTCCATCGAAACAGTGATGTTTTCTTTAATGTTTCCAGCGTTTGATGCCGAACGAATTGTCAGACAGTTGTTGGAAAGAATAAACTTAACCGAATTGTTTTTCTCATGTCTTGCAAGAAGGCTTGCACGCTCAATAGCATCTTCAAGTTGCTCGCGCGAGCATGTGATATTTGTTTCAAAGCCGTTGTTTGCAATAACATTGCGATAGTTAATAAATTGTCCGTCTAGTCTGCGGGTCAAAATTTTGGTGTTGTCAATTTCAATCAAGCAATAGTTGCGTTGAACATTAACCCTAACAGGTGTGGATTTGTCGTCCAAAAATTTTGCAATTTCGTTAAGGCTCTTGGCAGGAATAACAACCGAGAACTCTGCCGAATACGACACCTTTTTCTTCAAAAGCGCCATTCTAAATCCGTCGATAGCAACAACAGTAACATTGCCACCCTCAACTTCAAAATAGCAGCCCTTAAGTGTTGGACGAGTGTCGTCGGTTGAAACCGAAAAGATTGTTTTTGCAATCAAATCCTTAAGGTCTTTTCTGTCAAGTTCAAACCATTCAAAATTGTTTACATTTTGTGGTTCAACAAAATCGGCAACTGGTAGGCACTGAAAAAATCCTTCCGAGTCGGAATAAACAAGTTTCATGGTGCTGTTTTCAACACTAATTTCAATTTGTTCACCCGATAGTTTTCTCAAAAATTCACTAAACAATTTTCCAGGAACAACTGTTTCACCCTCAATCTTAACGTCGGCCGAAATGGTAGTTTCAATCAAAAGTTCACCATCGGTGGCGGTTAGGGTCAAAAGGTCTTCTTCGGCGCGCATCTTAATGCCCTCAAGCACAGGGTTAGTGCTTTTAACAGCAACTGCTCGCGACACTTTTTGAACTGCATCATAAAGATCCAAACCATTGCAATAAAATTTCATAACTGTTCTCCTTATAGTACTTTTTTACTATAACATACAAATGTCCAAAACACAAATAAATGCGACAATAATTTTCCCATAAAAAACAAAAAATCCTAGACATACCCTTATCTAGAACACCCAAAAAAAATTTACAAAACAAACACTCTCGCGCACCCTACAATTTATATTTTTAATAGTAATAGTAGTAGTAGTGGTGTGTTAATATGTTGATAACTATCGCAATCCCTTTAAAACAAAGGCTTTCACGATGTTGATAACCTGTTGATAACTTTTTAACTTATCAACATTTTGTGTTAATAACTAACAATTTGCAAAGCTAACGGTTTCTGCCAAAAGCGAAATAAACTCGCACACACTGGGGTGCGAAATCTCATAACTTTCATTGGTGTGCAACAACTCACTCAAACAATTGATAGTGTTTTCACGCTCTGCTATCCGTAGCGCATGCCTAATACTCCTTTCTATATTTGCAACAGTAGTTTCATACTTGTTCGCCAACGTGTCAAATATGCTTTCTTTCATCGAAAACCTTGTTGCCGGTTCCTCAAAAGCAATTTTAACTGATTCTTTAATAAAGAAAAAACCCATATTTTTGGCCGGAATGCCCAAATTAAGTAACATACACGATAAATACCGTTCTATTCGCCGTTCATCAATATTATTATCATACCTACCCCATAAGTGCCTAAATTTAATCATATTCTTTAATATATCGGGTTCAGTTTTTGACATTTCAAGCTCCAAAGCAAAATTATTTTTTAACATTTTTTAACAATATTAAACATATCTTAACAAGCAATTTTAAAAAATGCAAACAAATTTTCGAATTTTGTAAAAAAATATTTTATTTATTTAATTTGTCATTTTAAATCAAGTGTGTTATCATTCAAATTGAGGTGAAATATGGCAAAAATTGTATCATTTGCAAACCAAAAAGGTGGCGTTGGAAAAACCACAACCTGTGTTAACATGGCAAGCTTTCTTGCAGTTATGGGCAAAAAGGTTTTGCTGGTGGACTTGGACCCACAGGGCAATGCAACAACCGGCCTTGGTTTTTTAAAAGAATCAAAACAAAAAAACATCTATCATTCCATCATTGGTGATCAACCAATCAACGAATGTATCTATCCAACCGCAATAAATGGATTGTTTATTCTGCCATCTTCAATCGACCTTGCTGGTCTTGAGGTTGAAATGGTCTACATGACCGAGCGCGAAAAAGTGCTTGCAAAAATGTTCGACGAAATCAAAAATAGTTATGATTATATATTTATTGATTGTCCCCCATCTTTGGGTCTACTAACCATCAATGCCCTAACAGCATCAGACAGTATTTTCATTCCAATTCAGTGTGAGTTTTTTGCACTCGAGGGTGTAACTCAACTTATGAACACCGTGCGACTAGTTAAAAAGCACCTAAACAAAAACTTGTCAATTGAGGGTGTTGTGCTTACAATGCGCGACAATCGCAGTAATTTAGGCCACCAAGTTGCTGACGAAATCAAACAATATTTTGCCGACACAATTTATCAAACATCAATTCCTCGCAACATTCGCTTGGCCGAAGCACCAAGCCATGGCGAGCCAATCTATCAATACGACAAATCTTGCACAGGTGCCAAAGCCTATCAAGAACTTGCCGTTGAATTTCTAAAACGTAATAATGATACATATAAAAAAATAACTAAAAAATCAAAACAAAAAAGAGGTAAAAAATAATGCAAAAGAAAGGATTGGGTCGCGGACTAGGCTCATTGTTTAGCGAATACAACACCGAAGAAGAAGTTCAAACTTCAACTGTTCAAGAAGCGGGCGGAACCATTAACATTTCAATGTCAAAAATCGACCGCAATGAAAATCAGCCCCGCAAAAGGTTCGACGAAAAAGCACTTCAAGAACTAGCTGATTCCATAAAATCATATGGAATTATTCAACCACTTGTTCTAACAAAACGTGGCGACAGATATTTGATTGTTGCTGGTGAACGTCGTTTTCGTGCAGCAAAAATTGCCGGTCTAAAAGAAGTTCCTGCAATAATCAAAGATATGAACGATCAAGAAGTTCGCGAAGTTGCCCTAATCGAAAACTTGCAGCGCGAAAACCTAAACGCAATTGAAAACGCGCGCGCAATGCAAGAACTAATCACAAAATACAACATGACGCAAGAACAAGTCGCCGAAAAAATCGGCAAAAGCCGTTCGGTTATTGCAAACACAATTCGTTTGCTAACTTTGTGCCCTGAAGTTGTAAAATTGGTTGAAGACGAAAAATTGTCATCGGGTCATGCACGCGTGTTGGTTGTTGTCGAAAACCCCGAACTTCAACTTCGAATTGCTGAAATGACCATAAAAGCCAAACTATCGGTTCGCGAACTCGAAAAGTATGTTAAAGAAATTCAAAACCCAAAGAAAGTTCACGAGAAAAAAGAACAAAGTCTTGAAATAAAACAATTTGTAAAAAATATGCAAGATAAGTTCAGTACAAAAGTAACAATTTTGGGAAATGATAAAAAGGGTAGAATTCTTATTGATTATTACAATCCGCAAGATTTGCAAAGAATTTATGATATAATCCTAAAAAAGTAACAAAAAAACATATTATTTAACGCAAATTAATTAAAAATGCAGAAAAAATTCTGCATTTTTTTGTGCATGTATTTTATAGACCCCATGCAAAGGTTTTTAAAGTTTTTTATTTTGTTTCACGTGAAACAATTTGTTCCTATAACTATAAATATATCTAAACAAAGAGTCAATGTTTCACGTGAAACATTTGTGGAATACAATATAATCATAGGCGATTTGTTTCACGTGAAACAATGGGGAATAATAAAAGGCCGACGATGTCGGCCTTTGTGTTAAATACAATATATCACACGATAATTTGTATCATTCGAACCATTGAGGTTATATTAAAGTATTTGTCCACGATTTTGTATATAAATTTTGTTAGCGGTTTGCCAATTCCAGAACTAGCAATTGCGTTGTTGACTGTTTTTAAAAGTGGCATTCCGCGGAAAATAGAGTAGAAAGCAAATATAATAAATACCCAACAGAATCCACGAATCAAACCAAACACAGCTCCCAAAATTTTGTCGGTTTTGCGATAGGTTTCAAATTTAAATGACAATGTGTCGGTTAGTTTGTTCAAAAAGTATTTAACAATAAAGAAAACAATAATATAAATCACAAAACAAACCAAAATAAATGTTAAAATGGTTAGAGTTTGAGAAATAAACTGATTTAGTGTAAATGAAGTTTTGTTTGCCAAACTGTCAGGAGTTATATTTGTTGTTATCTTAAAGATAAACTTAAAGAACTTTGGAAAACCTTTTGTAGATAGGGCAGAGTTTATGTGTTTTGTTATTTCCGAGCCACTCATTCCAACCATGTTTTTGTCAAAGGCTGGACTCAATTTAGAAAGCCAATTGGTTATTTTACTGCAAAGCGAATTGTCCCAAGTGGTTATTTTTATAAGCCATTTTGCTGTTGGTTTGCAAAGCAAAAACGATGCCAAAAAAACAAGTGAGTTGCTTACCATCGACAAAAGTGTTTTGGTGAAGCCCCTAAACACTCCCACCAAAACTGCCAAAACAACAACTGCAATAATAACTATATCTACCCAGTTCATTTATTTTTTCGAACAAATGTTCGATTTTTGTCTCCAATTTTGTTTTATATCTAAATTATAATAAAAAACACACATTTTAACAACAAATAACCCGCAAATTTTACATTTTTAATTCGACATAATATTTTCAAAAAATTGCAAAAGACTTTGAGATTTTGGGCTATTATGTTATAATCATTGTCGATACTTATATAAATAAAAACAGGAGATAATATGAACAACAACACACAACAACAAGCACCAAAAAGTCCAATGCGATACTTTTGGATTGCTTTGCTTTGCATTTTGATTGTTGGCGTTGCATTTTGGATGTTTTCAAACAGTGGAAACGGCACCAAAATTTCGCTTTCACCAACTTTCACCAATCAACTAGAAGCTGGAAAGATTTCAAAAGTTGAAATAAACTCAAAAACCATCAACATAACCTACAAAAACGGCAAAAAGGCATGGTTCTATTCGCGCTCAAGCGTTGAAACTCGAGTTCAAGATATTGTTGAGGCCTACAACCAAACACATTCCGAAACTCCAGTTCAACTTGTGCCGGGCACAACAACCACCTTTTCGCTAATCAACTTTTTGTATATAATTCTTGTTGCCGGATCAACCATCTTTTTGGTGATTTGGGTAACACGCTCAATAAAAGGCGCAAACAACAAATCATTTGATTTTGTTAAAGACCGCGCTCGCATTGGTGAATCGGTTGTTAAATTCTCCGATGTTGCCGGTGCCGACGAAGAAAAACAAGAAGTTGCCGAAATTGTTGAATTTTTGAAAAACCCCGACAAATTCCGCGAAGTTGGAGCACGTGTTCCAAAGGGCGTGCTTTTGGTTGGCCCTCCGGGAACAGGAAAAACCTTGCTTGCAAAAGCGATTGCTGGTGAGGCAGGCGTTCCGTTCTTCACAATCTCGGGTTCTGATTTTATGGAACTGTTTGTTGGTGTTGGTGCCTCGCGCGTGCGTGATCTATTTGTTCAGGCAAAACGCCTAAAACCATGCATTGTGTTTATCGATGAGATTGATGCAGTTGGTCGCCAACGTGGCGCAGGAATGGGGGGCGGAAACGACGAACGCGAACAAACCCTAAACCAATTGCTGGTTCAAATGGACGGTTTTGAACCAAACGAGGGCATTATTGTGCTTGCAGCAACCAACCGTGCCGACATTTTGGACCCAGCGCTAATGCGTCCGGGCCGTTTTGACCGACAAATTCATATTCATGCTCCCGATGTTAGGGGCCGTGAGGAAATTCTAAAGGTTCATGCCCGCAACAAAAAATTCACACCCGATGTTGATTTTGGCCAAATTGCCCGCATAACCAGTGGATTTACCGGCGCAGACCTTGAAAACTTGCTAAACGAAGCAGCGATTTTGGCTGCCAGCGACAACCGCAAACAAATTTCGCCAAAAGACTTGTCGGACGGAATAGACAAAGTTATTTTGGGACCACAAAAGAAAAGTTGGGTAATGACCGAGCGCGACAAAGAGCGCACCGCATGCCACGAATCGGGCCACGCTGTTGTTCAACACTATGTAAAAAACAGCGAACCAATCCACGAGGTTTCAATTATTCCACGTGGCGCAGCCGCTGGCTACACATTGTCTCGACCATCCGACGACGATATGCACGTTACTCAATCCAAACTATTTGACCAAATTATGATGCTTTTGGGCGGACGCGTTGCCGAACAAGTGTTTTTGAAAGATGTTTCAACAGGCGCTTCAAACGACATTCAACGTGCCACCGAAATTGCTCGCAACATGGTAACAAAATGGGGCATGAGCGACAGAGTTGGTTTGGTTTGTCTTGAAAACGAAAATCAATTGTTCTTGGGCCGCGATTATCAATCTCGCGCCGAATACAGCGAACAACAGGCAAATATTATCGACGAAGAAGTTCGAAAAATAATTGATAGTGCAAAACAAGAAACCGAAAAAATTATTACAAAATACAAAAAACAAATGCAAACCCTAACAAATTGTTTGCTCGAAAAAGAAACTTTGTATGAAGACGAAATCAATCTTGTTTTTGCTAACAAATCAAAAGACGAAATTGTTGAATATATTAACAAAAAAATAGAAGACAAAAAACCAAAAACCGAAACAAAACAAAAACCACAAGAACCCGAAGTGGTTGTTGAAAAATCAACAATAAAATCGGAAGAACCTTCAAAACCAAATATCGAAATTATTGAAGAAAATAATTCAGAAAATAATAAAAATTTGGAAGAAAATTCCGAAAATAAAAACGAAAATAATAATGAAAAACCAAACAAAGACAAAGAAGTTCGTTTGGTTGGCCAAAAAGAATCAGACGACGATATTCCCGATAATATTGGTGATGTAGTTTCAAAAAAGAAGGATAAAAACAAATGAAAAGAACAATAATTATTACATCAAGTGTTTTTGCAGCTTTGGTTGCTGCGCTGCTTGTTGTGATTATTGTGTTGTCGACAACCTGCACAAAAGTTAATTTCAAAATAGAACAGCCAAGCACTCTTTCGGTCTACAACAAATCATATTCATCAACAAAACTCAATTCAAAAGCAACCGAAATTGTTATTGAGCGCCTAAACAGCGCCATGAAAAAAACAAAATTAAGTCAAATAGTTTCGGGTGAAAAATTAAGCAAATATGTTCGCGATGGAAAAGATGCAAGCGAATATGATGCAACACTAAAAGAAAATAATGTTTTTCTTGCATTTAACTATGATACAATTCAAAAAGTTGTTGTTAGTGATGGAACAAACACACGCGTTGTAAAATTTAAATATTTATTTGTTGTGCTAGACGAAAAATCTGGTGTTACCGACCACGTATTTTATTATGGAATTTATCGTTCCGACTACAAAACAAACACACCATTTATTGTTTCACTAAACGACACTTCGGCTATCGAAAAAATTAATTCGGAATTAAAAAAATAATTAATTAATATTTTTGAGAAATTAAAAAAAGCAGAAAAAATAATTTTCTGCTTTTTTGTTTGTTTTTTATAAAAAATAATTAAAAATCAAATAATTATTTTTTATTTTTTTGCAAAAGATAAAAAATTAAATTAATTATCTTCCGCGTTTTTTGTGAACATAAGTTTCGAGTGCTGCAACTGCAAAATACATCAACGATGCCAAAACACACAGCACAACAATACCTGCCATAACAGTGTCGAGATTAAACACCAAACCGCCATAGTTGATCAAATATCCAAGTCCTGCTTGCGACACCAAATATTCACCCATAACTGTTCCAACCCAAGCCATACCAACATCAATTTTTAGCACCGAAATAAAGTCGGGCAGGGCGTGTGGTAAAATCAGTTTGAACAAAATTTGAAATCGGTTTGCCCCCATTGTTTTTAGTAGCAATATTTTTTCTTCGGGTATGGCGCAAAAACTTGAAAGCATGGTCATTGTGGTGATAACAATGCAAATCAAAATTCCCATTAGAACAATTGCTTTTGTTCCTGCACCAACCCAAACAATCAGCAGTGGTCCAAGTGCAATCTTTGGCAGCGAGTTAAAAACCACAAGATAGGGCTCAAATATCTTTCGAATTGGTGTAAAAAGATACAGCAAAATGGCAACTGCGCTTCCTACTCCCACCGAAATACCAAAGGCAATCAGTGTTTCATACAAAGTGGTCCACGAGTGCAGCCACAGCGAGCCATCTTTTGCCCAAGCAAAAATGGTTTTTGAGACCCTAAACGGCGAACTGGTAATGTAGGGGTCAACCCAAGCCATGCGAGCCGAAAGTTCCCAAAATCCCAGTGCAACAACAAGCAGACCCCAGCGCGCAAGTGAAATAAAAAATCGGTTTAATTTAACTTTTTTGAGGTATTTTTTATGTTCCGACGAATACATTTTCTTCGTTTTCTTCACTCTTTAGTTCCTCCCAAATTTTATTGAAAAATTTCGAAAAATTTGGATCGCTTCGTCTTTCAAATGGCAACAATTTGGGGTCAAATTCCATTTTTAGGTCGCATTTAACATGTGCAGGACGTTTGGTAAGAATTACAACTCGGTCGCTCATTGAAGTGGCTTCGGAAATGTCGTGAGTAACCAAAATTGCTGTTTTCTTTTCGTTTTTAATAATTTTGTATATATCATCTTGCACAAGCAAACGCGTTTGAAAATCCACCGCCGAAAATGGTTCATCAAGCAGCAAAATGTCGGGGTTGGTGGCCAAAGTTCTAATTAGTGCCACACGCTGCCGCATTCCGCCCGAAAGTTGTGATGGGTAGTGTTTTTCAAATTCGCCCAAACCATATTTGTTTAAAAGTTCTTTCGCTCGCGCCAAATTTTCGGGTGTTTTTTTGTGTTGAATCGAAAGTCCCAAGCACACATTTTGAAAGACATTAAGCCAATCAAAAAGATTGTCGCGCTGAAACATATATCCAACATTTTGATTATATTTTTTCTTTATTGGCTGACCACAAACTTCAATTTTTCCGCATGATGGTTTTAAAAGACCTGCAATCAAAGACAAAATTGTTGTTTTTCCGCAGCCCGATGGCCCAACAATCGAAACAAATTGCTCTTTTTCAACCTCAAAACTCATGTTTTTGAGTGCTGCGGTTTCGTTGATTTTTGTGTGATAATTAAGCCCAACATCTTCAAAAGAAAGTATTTTTTCCATTATTTTCTCCAAAAAATGTGCGTGGGCGAGTTTTACCCCGCCCACAAATTTATGATACCAATTCAAGTGCAAAGCTGTTGTCTACAACATCTTTGAACTCAACTGTTTTTCCGCTTAATTCACCGGCATTTTTCAAAACTGTAAGCAGTTTGTTGAATGATGCTTCGGTCATTGCGGGCGAACTCATCCATGCGTCAATCTTTTTGTAGGATTCGACTGCAATTTTTAGCGAAGCAATGCTTGAGCCGTCAAACGATTTTGAAAGTGCTTTTGCAACTTCTTCGCTATCTTTTGTCATTAGATAGGTGTAGGCCTTTGAAACCGCGCGCAAAAATCCTTTGATTTTTTCGGGGTTTTTCTTTATGTATTTTGGCATTGCCATAAAACAGGTGTAGGGTATTTCACCCGAATATTCGCCAACCGACGCAACAATATAGCCTTTGCCGGCTGCAACATATTCGCTTGCAGTTGGCTCAAACATGGTGCAATAGTCGCCCTTGCCCGATTCGAAGGTTGGAACCATCATGTTGAATGCGGTTGAAGTGTCCAGTGTTATGTTGTTGCCGTTTGTCAAGCCAAGGTTGTTAACAACATACTCAAAAGTCATTGCTGGCAAACCGCCTTTTCGGCCTGCAATAACAGTTTTGTCTTTTAGATTGTTCCAATTGAAGTTGGGTTCATTTTTTCGTGATACCAAAAACGAACCATCACGTTTTGTTAGTTGCCCAAATATCATTGGGTGATTTGTGCTGCCCTGACTTGCAACATAGCAAACAGTTTCGGGGCCCAAAAGTGCAATGTCTGCCGAGTTTGAAAGCAGTGCCGACATCGAAACATTGCTTCCGCCACCATTAACAAGTTTTATGGTGATATTTTCGTCTTCAAAATAGCCAAGATTCATGGCTAGATATAGTGGTGCGTAAAAAACGCTATGCGTAACTTCGTTTAGCCGAATGACCGATTTGTCTTTGTTTTTGCAACCAATCAGGCCAAAACAACAGCCAAACACAAGCGCAAAAGCGCAAAAATATGCAAGAATTTTCTTCAAAGCGTAACCTCCTTTTAGTTCATATTTTAATATATGTAAAAACTCCAAAGGGTGTTAAAAAGGCCAAATTTGAACACTTGTTGCCAAAACGCCCATTATCAAAAACTAAAAAGCCGCCAAAAAGATTGAAATAAAACAAAATCTGTGCTAACCTTATATAAGGTATTATATATGAAAACAGCAAAGTTTGTGATTGCCATGATTTTGTTGGTAACAATTTTTTTGGCCTTTGTGGTTTCAATTTCGGCAGGATATTTCTCGTATCGCAAAAAAGCCGACAATAATTACCAACGAAAAAATAAATTGAGATTGTTTTGCTATGCCTACATTGTGGGCGCCAGCATAATAACACTTATCTTAATGGCTATTTAATAGGGGAACAACAATGATGAAAGACCAAGGTTCGTTTGAACCTAAAAATTTTGAAGATGACATATTTAAAATGTGGGAAGACAACAATGCGTTTAGGGCCACAATCGACAAAACCAAAAAGCCCTATTGCATTATCATGCCACCACCAAACGTAACAAGCGTTGCCCACATTGGCCACGCAATGGACAACACCATTCAAGACATTTTGATTAGAACCAAACGCATGCAGGGCTTTAGCACTCTTTGGCAACCCGGAACCGACCATGCCGCAATTGCAACAGAACACAAAATTGTTGAAAAATTGGCACGCGAGGGCAAAACCAAAGAACAAATTGGCCGCAAAGAGTTTGATAAAGAGGCTTGGGCTTGGTACGACATGTATGGCGATCGAATTATGCAACAGTTCAAAAAAATGGGCTTTTCGGCCGACTATTCGCGCTATCGCTTTACCATGGACCAATCCAGCACAAACGCTGTTTTGGAGGCTTTTGTTAGGCTCTACAACAAAGGTCTTATCTATCGCGGCAGTCGCATGACTCACTGGTGCTCGGGCTGTGGTTCGGCCATTTCGGACGAAGAAGTTGAATACTACGACGAAAAAAGTCATATGTGGCACATCCGCTACCCATTTGCCGATGGCTCGGGCTGCATTGTTGTTGCAACAACCCGTCCCGAAACATTGTTTGGCGATATGGCTGTTGCCGTTAACCCAAAAGACCGTCGCTACAAAAAGATTGTTGGCAAAATGGTTTTGCTTCCGCTAACAAATCGACAAATCCCAATTATTGCCGACGACTATGTTGAAAAAGAGTTTGGAACCGGAATGGTTAAAATAACCCCCGCTCACGACCCCAACGACTACGAAGTTGGTAAGCGCCACAACCTCAAAATTTTGTCGGTTATCGACAAAGCGGGCAATTTGACTAAAGAAGCCGGAAAGTATGCCGGTCAAAACGCGCTTTTGGCCCGCGACCAAATTGTTGAAGACCTAAAATCGCAAGGCTTGATTGAAAAAATTGAGGACTACACCCACAGCGTTGGCCACTGCCAGCGTTGCCACACTCCAATCGAACCACTTGTTACCGAACAATGGTTTGTTAAAATGCAAGAACTTGCAAAACCAGCAATTGAGTGTGTTAAAAACGGCAGCCTAAAAATTTATGCCAAAAAATTTGAAAAGAACTATTTGCACTGGCTAGAAAACATTCACGACTGGTGTATTTCGCGTCAGCTTTGGACAGGACACCGCATTCCAATCTTCTATTGCGACGACTGTGGCGAGGTGTTTGCGTCAAAAGAAAAACACGTGTGCCCAAAATGTGGCTCGGCAAAAGTTCACCAAGACGAAGACGTTTTGGATACTTGGTTTAGTTCGGCTCTGTGGCCGTTCTCTACACTGGGCTGGCCAAACAACACCGCCGAAATGGATTACTACTATCCAACCAGCGTGCTTGTTACCGCCTACGACATTTTGCTGTTTTGGGTAACCAAAATGGTTTACATGGGCATTGAGTGCGCCGGAAACATTCCATTTAAAACAACTCTTATTCATGGTTTGGTTCGCGATGAGCAGGGCCGCAAAATGAGCAAAAGCCTTGGCAACGGAATTGACCCATTGGAGGTTGTTAAGGACTATGGCGCCGACACTTTGCGCATTGCACTTGTTAAGGATATGTCGCTGGGAATGGACACAAGATTTTCGCAGTCGAAACTAGACAACGCACGTGCATTTTTGAACAAACTTTGGAACGCAAGCAAATTTGTTTCGCTTAACAACGAAAAATACAACAATCCAAAACTTGTGCTTGAAAACACCAACGAAGCCGACAAATGGATTTTGAACCAACTAAACGAAACCATCAAAAAGGTTACCAACAACATCGACAAATATGATATTGGCCTTGCTGTTGCAAACATTGTAAACTTTTTGTGGAACGATTTTTGTGATTGGTATATCGAACTTGCAAAAACCGACCTTGGCACCCAGCATGGCCAAACCACAACCGCTGTTTTGACCTATGTTTTGGAAAACGCCATAAAACTTTTGCACCCATTTGCGCCATTTGTTACCGAATATATCTATCAACAATTTGGCCACACCGATTTGTTGATGCTTTCGGCCTTCCCACGCTACAGCAAACGCTTTGTGTTTAAGACCGAAGCCGAAGAAATTGAACAACTTACCGAACTTGTTCGCGTTTTGCGCAATGCTAGAAACGAAGCAAAAATTGCACAAAACGAAAAAATTACACTGCTTTCAAACCAACAAAACTTTAAGTTTGAAAACTATCTCAAAAAACTTGTTAAAGTTGAAGAAATAGTGTTTGAAAACAAAACCGGCACCATTGCCTCGCCACTGGGACAATTTTCGATAAAACAAAAAGACGATGGCAAAAACCAAGAAAAAATTCAGCAAGAACTAAAACGCTTGATGGCCGAAATAAAACGAAGCGAAGGAATGCTTTCAAACCCTGGCTTTGTGGCCAAAGCACCCCAAGCACTTATTTATGCCGAAAAACAAAAACTCGAGCGCAACACAAAAGCTTACAACGAGTTGATATCAAAAGGAGAATAAGAGTGAGTAACTTATTACTGCGAAAAATTTTGTCGAGTGTGATATATTTTGCACTGGCAGTTGTGATCGAATGTTATACATTTGCTTCTTTTGGACATGGAATTTTTCCAACCTATGCACTGTTTGACATTGCAATGATTTTGTTTATTTCGTTTTTGGTTTTTGCTTGTCCAAGCCAAAAGTCAACAAACATAGTTATTTGTGTGCTGCTTGGTCTTCAGATTTTAATTTCATACATCAACATCATTATGATGGAAATGCTAAACACTGTGCTTGCAGTTAAAATGCTAACACTTGTTGCCGAAACTGCCGAAGTTACCACAGCCTCAATGTTCCCTTGGGCTCCAATCATTTTCTATGCAATTGTTATTGCTGTTTTGACTGTTTCTCTTATGTTTTTGCGTCGCATTCCTGTTGACAAATCCAAAGAAACCAAAACCCGCAAATATGCAGTTAGGTTTGCAGTTCTTATTGGCCTTGTGCTTTCAATGGGCCTATACAACATTCAGTTTGTAACACTAAAGAAACAATCCAAAGAGTTGAATCTTTTGGGCGACAACTATTTGTACAACACCTTTTCAGACAGCAAACAATCATTTATGAAATTTGGTAGTTTTTGCTACTATATTGAAGATGTGGCCCGTTTGGTTGTTAAACCAAAACCACTAAACAAAGTAACAAAAACCAAACTAGAAGAGTATCTTTCTTCGATTACTTACAATCCAAAAGACTCAAAGCTTTGGGGCAAATTGGGAAAAAACCAAAACACAATTGTGATTATGGCTGAAAGTTTTGAGTGGTATGCCATTACCCCCGAAACCACACCAGTTTTGTATGCTCTTGCAAACGGCTACGACTTTGGTCCAAACGGCGAAAAGTTGTATCAGATATATGATTTTGCAAACGAGTATTCCGACGGAACATTGCCACGCCGCGATGTGAATTACGACGAAAACGGCAACCCAATTTCACTAAAGGACGACGTTTCAATTATTTTGGAAGAAGACCTATATAAATATGGCCTAACACTTATTAACTACTATTCAAAGGCCAAAACCGACTATTCGGAAGACTCGGTTATTTTGGGTGCATACCCATTTAACAAAAGTTATGTAGAGCGTGCCGGATTTACCGGAACGGGACTATATCAAAATGTTAAATACAATCAAACCCTGCCAAATGTGTTAAAGGACAGCGGATACATAAGCAAGGGCAGTGCAAGTTATTTCCACACCTACAAACAAACCTTTTATGACCGTAACACCCTTATTCCTTTGTTTGGATTTGACAACACCAGGTTTTTTGAGCAGTTTAGAGAAACCCTGCCAAGCGGTGATGCTGTTGAAAGATTGTCGCACACAATCCGCGATTCGCAAGTTGTTAGAAACAACATTAACGAATTTTTGCATTTGGCCGAAAACGGAAATGTTAACACAACAAAACCATGGCTAACATTTTTTACAACCGTTACAACCCACGGCGAGTTTGACACCTACAACCCACGCGTTGAAAAGAACTACCGCCTGCTAAACCTAATTGGCTACAAAGGCAAAACCAAAGACTTTTCATCAGATATTGGCAACGAAGATGCAAGATTTTGGTCGACCCC
>SAMEA104315437__coassemble_501_pt1 | contig 18732 bp, 14 predicted proteins | sample SAMEA104315437__metabat2_high_PE_028 | metagenome-assembled genome bin SAMEA104315437 (sample SAMEA104315437) | gut metagenome | biome: Monkey gut; feature: monkey-associated habitat; material: faeces | place: China | collected 2013 | reverse complement strand
GCTTTGCAGTGTCCAAATTACGGTCAATATCGGTGTCGTTATCATACCCCAAAAACACAACAGTCGTTTCGCCCACCCTTGCCTCTTTCCTAACAAAGTCTTCGCCCAAAACAACGGCAAAATCTCGCACAGCTTTGGCCTCGGCAGTGGTCTTTTTGTTTCCATTTTCCTTAACTTCTTTTGTTATTTCGCCCGTCGAGCCAATATCATATTTTTCGGGATACACAACACTCACTTTATAATTTGCACATTCGCTATAAAACGGATCACCATTTGAGTAATATGGGTCGCAAACCCACTTTCCATTCTCATACACGCACAAAATAGGATACCAGTTTCCCAAATTGATATTGCCATCAAAATATCCCAACCTGTGCGTTGTTTTTGCAAGAGTCAAAACAAACCCAATCTCAATTTCAATGGTTTTGCCCTTTTTTAGTTCCGCCAAAACAACAAGCGCATTTTCGTCCTCACCATCCAGCCTAAATTCCAAATCCAGACCATTTTGTCTAACATACAAAATCTCCAAATTTCCAAACGACTCGCCATCCGGAAAACATTTCGCTTTCGACGACGGCGAATAGGGCAAAATTGTTGCACCATCCCTAAATGCCCTGCCATAAAGCGAAAACCAAAGTTCAAACACATCATTTCCAAAAGTGTTTCTAATTTTAACTTTTTCAGCAGCATCTATCTTTTTGTTCTCATCATCCAAAGTGGCAACAATGTCATAACTGTTCAACTTTTTGGCCGCTTTGGCAACTTTTCTGTCAAAATTGCAACCAACCATCAGCGGTACAACACCAACAATCACCGCAACAACCAAAAATACCGATAAAATCCTTGCACAACGTCTTTTCATATTTCACCTCAATCAAGTCTATTGTCAAAAGCCAAAAAATATGAAAAATGTCTATAACCCACAATCGGCGCATACACCTTTATCAGGTGAAAATATGGCAAAAATAAAAAAGGCGCAAGTTTTGTTTGCAATCATATCATTTGTATTAATAATATCTCTAACAATAGTAGTTACCCGTCCAATGCAGGTCTCAAACAACGACCTGCCCTCCAGCCAGTTTGTGGTGGTAATCGACCCAGGCCATGGGGGAATTGATCCCGGCGGCATTGGCATATCAACCAAAGCAAAAGAGGCCGACCTAAATCTTTCCATCTCCAAAAAACTCGAAAAGTTGTGCAAAGCAGCGGGCCTTTCGGTTGTTCTCACTCGCCAAAACGAAAACGGCCTCTATCGCGTCTACACCAAAAACTACAAAAAAGAAGACATGGCCAAGCGCAAAGAAATCATAAAAAAAGCCAACCCCGACGTAATGGTAAGCGTTCACATGAACCGCTACACAAACAAATCATTGCGCGGAGCCCAAGCCTTCTATGCCGAAGGCAACGAATTGGGCGCCAAACTTGCAGAATGCGTCCAGGAGGAGTTTAAATCCAAACTACCAAAAAGTGATCGAGCCGCCTCAACAGGCGACTATTACATGGTAAAATGCACCCCAACGGCGGCAATAATCGCCGAGTGCGGATATCTGTCAAACGTCGAGGACGAAAAACTGCTCACAAACCCCGAATATCAAGACAAAGTTGCCTATGCAATCTTCTGCGGCATTGTGCGCTACCTTTCCCTTCCCCAGCAAATAGCCTAACCACTCCCTCTCAAACGCGCAGTCCAAAACATGATCAAACAAAATTCTCCGCTGCGTTCCCCTCAAAAAGCCGGTCCAATGCTCAAGCAGCCCAACCAGCCCACCGCCAAATCAAAACACCCACAGCCAAAAGACCACCCTTCGGCCAAAACAAGCCTCAATCATCCAACAAACCAGTCCAGCGCTCAAACAAACATCGCGCTGCTAAACCGCTCCATTCACAATCGGCCCACCGCGCACCTAGTTGCCCCAAAAGCGGCCCACCGCTCAACAGCACCATCTCGTCAAAAACCCAAAGCAATTTCTCACAAAACAAAAGGTCCCGCAACCGCGGAGCCTTTTCTATTCATCATCGTTTTGTGGCTTGTGAGTTCTCACATAGGCCATTTTGTAGTCAATCTTTCTAATCGTTCCAACTTCCGGAGCAAGTTCCATTGGCAAATGGGCTTCAATTTTGGCCAAAATTTCCATTTCTTTTCGGTGCGAGGTCTCATATTCCTCTTCATAGCCCAATTTTTCAATGTCCACACCCAACATTTTGCCATAGTTTTTCAACTTTGCATAGGTGGTTTTCTTTTTATACTCATCAATGGCAAATTTAATAACATCCACCACTCCAGCAATGTCTTCTGGCTTAATTTTTTTGGTTATTTTCTTAATAATCTTCTTAAGCGAACGTGGCAAAACATTGTTAATCAAAAACAATGTCTGAAAAAAGTCTTCATTTGTTTGCTCATCAAAAATTCGCAACAAATAAGTAACACTCTCACTTTTCGACACATCCTTTTTATATTCAAACGACACAAAGCCCTTGTCGTCGGCCACTTTTTGCCAACCAATTGCATATGCAAGCTCAACAAGGCTCTGAATTGATTTTTGTTCAACCATGCTATTTCCTCAAAATTTAGTAATCTATATATAACACAAATCACCCAGCAACGCAACTAAAAACAACAAAAAAGGCAGTGGCCACAAGCCACTGCCAAAAGTTCAATTAATTATCTTTCACTAGCTTCTGCGTTTTCTGCATAAATTTCGGCAACAATAGCAGCAAGTTTTGTTCCTTTAGGTGCATTTTCAACAAGTTTAGGAAGAACAGCCGAAGAAGCGTTAACTCGTTTAAAGTTGCGTTCAATCATAAACTTGTTTGCATTTTTGCCCGAAAATTCTGCAACCTTAACAGTTCCTTCTGTCATATTTTCAGGAACAAACAAACTGCCTGCCCCATTAGGACGAAAAACTTTCAGGTTGCCTTGGTTGTCCCATTCAACCCAAGCGCCATTGTTTTCAATGTCGTTCTTCAAAACATCTTTTATTCTTTCAGTTAGTGTTTTTTCGTTTTTTGCCATAACCATTCTCTCCTATTCTATCATCGATTGTATAAGGCGCTTATAGGCAGCTTCCGAAGAGTTAAGCGAAATATTTTGACCCACAACGTCGGCGCTAAACAGCATTATGCGTTTTTTGGGATTAAGTTTTTCAAACTCCTCAAAAGGTGTTGGCTCCATAAGTGAAAACTCAAACTTTTCGGTAAACGAAATATAAGATTGAAAATCTTCACAGGCTCTCAAATACGCCTCTTCTGGTGATAAACCAAGCGAAATAACATTGATATCTTCAAAATTAAAGATATAAGTATTTTCTTGTTTATCAAATTCAAAAACCGCAGGATAAACTATTTTTTTCATAATGCACCAACCTTTGTTAATAAACTCATTTTAGCACATAATTTAAGGGTTGTAAAATATTTTTACTCATTTGGTTTTTGTATCTCCATTGTAGCATCAAACCCCAATTTTGTAAATACCCATTTTTAAAAAAAATTAATTAATTTTTTCAAAAATAATTATTTATTTTTTTCAAAAAAATTGGCAACAAAAAAGACCCGCAAATTGCGGGTCAAAACAATTATTCAGCAGGTTCAAGCGGATCAACTTCGCGATAGCATTTAAGGCCAGGCCCGGCATGAATAAGTTTGCCAATAATAACGTTTTCCTTAAGTCCAACAAGTGGGTCAACCTTGCACTTAACAGCAGCATCAGTAAGAACACGAACGGTCTCTTGGAAGGATGCAGCCGACAAGAACGATTCGGTTTGAAGCGCAGCTTTGGTAATAGCCAAAAGCGCACGTTTTGCTGTTGCAGGCTCTTTGCCTTCCGACAACAATCTTTCGTTTTCTTGTTCGTATTTGTAGATATCCACAAATTCGCCAGGAATATAGTTCGAATCGCCCGAGTCCTCAATTTTTACCCTACGTAGCATCTGACGCAAAATAATTTCAATGTGCTTATCGTTAACGTCAATACCACTCTTCTTGTAAACTTTGTGAACTTCGGTAATAATGTAGTTCTGAACATCTTTAACACCTTTGGTTTTAAGGATGTCATATGGGTTCAAAGGACCTTCGGTAAAGGTATCGCCAGGAACAACCTTGTCGCCAACCTTAACCTTAAGTTTTGCGCCATAAGGAATTGCATAGGCAATGTCAACGCCTTCACTGTTAGTAACAACAACTTGTTGTTTTGCAGTGTCGGCAACCTTAACAACACCGGCAACTTCGCTCATAACAGCAACACCCTTTGGTTTTCTTGCTTCAAAGATTTCTTCAACACGAGGCAAACCTTGAGTGATATCGTCTTCCGATGCAGCACCACCCGAGTGCTTCGAGTCCATGGTAAGCTGTGTACCAGGCTCACCAATAGATTGAGCAGCAATAATACCAACGGCCTCACCAACTTTAACGATTTCACGGTTCGACATATCGCGTCCATAGCATTTTGCACAAATACCATTTTTAGCGCGGCACGACGAAACAGTTCTAATCGAAACCGATTTAATTCCAGCTTTTTCAATAGCTTTTGCCATTTCATCCGAAATCATTTCGTTGGTTCTAACCATAACTGCGCCAGTTTCTGGGTTAATAACATCAGCGGCAGCAACACGTCCGTAAATACGTTCCGAAAGTTTTTCCAAAACAGCATTTCCGTTCATCAAAGCCGAAACTTCAACACCCTTAACTTTTTCGCCAAGCGATGCAAAGCAGTCTTCTTCAGTAACAACAACGTCTTGCGAAACATCAACCAACCTACGGGTCAAATAACCAGCGTCAGCGGTCTTAAGTGCCTTATCAACCATACCCTTACGTCCACCACGAGTGGAAATAAAGTATTCAATAACACTAGCACCACTACGGAACGACGAACGAATAGGAACTTCAATAATCTTACCCGAGGTAGAACTCTGAATACCACGCATACCACTCATCATGGTCATCTGTGTGGACTTACCACGAGCACCCGAATCCGACAACATCATAAATGGGTTGGTAGGAGCATATTTTTTCATAACCGCGTCGGTCATTTCTTTCATAGCACCATTCCAAATTTGGAATAGGTTGCGGCTCTTTTCGTCGGCAGTAATCAAACCACGTTTGTACATTTTTTCAATTTCAATAGCCTTTTTGTCGTTTTCGGCCAAAATTGATTCACGCTCTTCAGGAACGGTAATATCAAACAAATTAGCGGTAACAGCCGAAAGGGTCGAATACTTAAATCCATACTCCTTTAGGTTGTCAAGCAAAACGGCTGTTTGAGTCGAACCATGATGATTATAGCAGTTTTCAATGATATTCTTAATATCTTTTTTACGTGCAACAAAGTTGATTTCTGGTTCCAAAACTTTGGCTCTGTCGGTCCTGTCAACAAATCCCAAATCCTGAGGAATAATGTGGTTAAAGATCAAACGACCAACAGTTGTTTCAACAAGTCCAGTAATTGTCTCGCCTTCAAACTCTGCGCTGCGTCTAACCCTGATTTTTGCCTGAAGGTCCAAAGCGCCAACTTGATAAGCCATAATAGCTTCTTCTTCGTTGCGGAACACTTTGCCCTCACCTTTTGCACCATCGCGCACAAAGGTCAAATAGTAGTTACCAAAAATCATGTCCTGTGTAGGAACAGTAATAGGTTCGCCATCCGATGGCTTCAAAATGTTGTTCGAAGCAATCATCAAATATCTAGCTTCGGCCTGTGCCTCAATAGACAAAGGAACGTGAACAGCCATTTGGTCTCCGTCAAAGTCTGCGTTAAATGCCGAGCAAGTCAACGGATGCAATTGCATAGCCTTGCCTTCAATCAACACTGGTTCAAATGCCTGAATACCAAGTCTGTGAAGTGTAGGTGCACGGTTAAGCAAAACTGGGTGGTCTTTAATAACCTCTTCCAAAACATCCCAAACAACAGGTCTTGCGCGCTCAACAATACGTTTAGCACTTGGCACATTGTGGGTGTGGTTAAGGTCAACCAAACGCTTCATAACAAAAGGTTTAAACAGCTCAAGAGCCATTTCCTTTGGAAGTCCGCATTGATAAATCTTTAGGTTTGGTCCAACAACAATAACCGAACGTCCCGAATAGTCAACACGCTTACCCAAAAGGTTCTGACGGAAACGACCTTGCTTACCACGAAGCATAGCCGAGAGCGACTTAAGTTCACGGTTGCCGGCGCCAGTAATTGCCTTGCCCCTGCGACCATTGTCAATCAACGCGTCAACAGCTTCCTGAAGCATACGTTTTTCGTTGCGAATAATAACATCCGGAGCGCCAAGTTCCATAAGCTTCTTCAAGCGGTGGTTACGAGTAATAACCCTACGATACAAATCGTTAAGGTCGGTGGTTGCATATCTGCCACCATCAAGTGGAACCATAGGACGAAGATCTGGTGGAATAACAGGAATAACATCCAAAATCATCCATTTAGGCTCAATATGGTTCTTATAGAACGACTCCATAATCTCCAATTTCTTTGCAGCCTTAATCTTCTTTTGGCCTTTCGAGTTAAGAACCAACTCACGAAGATCATTGGTTTCTTTTTCAACATCAACAGCGGTCAAAAGTTCCTTAATAGCCTCTGCGCCCATGCCAGCCTTAAAGGCTTTTGAGCCATACATTTCAACGGCCTCGCGATATTCGCGGTCGTTCAAAATTTGCTTATACTCAAGTGGAGTTGTGCCAGGGTCAGTAACAACAAATGCAGTAAAATACAAAACTTGTTCCAAAGCCTTAATTGACATATCAAGAACAGTTCCAATCTTTGAAGGAACACCCTTAAAATACCAAATATGGCAAACAGGAGCAACAAGTTCAATATGACCCATACGTTCACGACGAACTTTGCTTCTAGTAACTTCAACACCACACTTGTCGCAAATCACACCCTTATAGCGAATGCGTTTATACTTTCCGCAGTGGCATTCCCAGTCTTTGGTAGGTCCAAAAATTCGTTCGCAAAACAAACCATCTCTTTCTGGTTTTTGAGTGCGATAGTTAATGGTTTCTGGTTTGGTAACCTCACCATACGACCATTCACGGATTTTTTCAGGACTAGCAATGCCAATCTGCATCGAGTCAAAGTTGTTTAATTCAAACATATTTCTCTCCTAATGGATAAATTAATCGTCAAGGTCTTCAAATTCAAAGATGCTTTCAGCGCCCATCAAGTCTTCATCTTCCTCAACAGGGTCAACCACATCTTCTGGTTTAACTTTTTGGCTTTCCTCAAGCTCATCAAGAGCAAGCTCAATTTCGTCGGTTGTATCGCGACGAGTTGCCATAACGTCAACCAAATCACGGTCATCTTCAACCAATTCACGAAGCCCAATTTCTTGATGGTCTTCGGTAAGCACCTTAATATCAAGGCCAAGTCCCTGAAGTTCCTTAATCAAAACCTTAAACGATTCTGGGATTCCAGGTTCCGAAACATTTTGTGATTTAATAATAGATTCATAAGTTTTAGTACGTCCAACAACGTCATCCGACTTAACAGTAAGCATTTCTTGAAGTGTGCTTGCAGCACCATAAGCCTCAAGAGCCCAAACTTCCATTTCACCAAAACGTTGTCCACCAAACTGTGCACGACCACCCAAAGGTTGTTGTGTAACAAGCGAGTACGGACCGGTCGAACGAGCGTGAACTTTGTCTTCAACCAAGTGGTTAAGCTTAAGCATATACATATAACCAACGGTTGCGCGGTTTTCAAACGGCTCACCAGTACGTCCATCATAAAGTTGAATCTTGCCATCTTCGGCATATCCGTTCTCACGAAGGAGTTCCTGAATTTCTTCACCTTTTGCACCATCAAACACAGGTGTTGCAATTTTCCAGTTAAGAGCTTTTGCAACAAGACCAAGGTGTGTTTCAAAAAGCTGACCAATGTTCATACGTGAAGGAACGCCCATTGGGTTAAGCAAAATTTGGATAGGAGTTCCGTCTGGAAGGAATGGCATATCACGTGCAGGAAGAATGCGCGAAACAACACCCTTGTTTCCATGGCGTCCCGACATCTTGTCGCCAACCATCATTTTGCGTTTTTGAGCAATATAAACACGAACAAGTTTGTGAACACCAGTGTCAAGTTCGTCTTTGTTTTCGCGTGTAAACACCTTAACATCAACAACAACACCGCCCTCTCCGTGTTGAACACGAAGCGAAGTATCCCTAACTTCTCTTGCTTTCTCGCCAAAGATAGCGCGAAGCAATCTTTCTTCTGGTGTCAGTTCGGTTTCACCCTTTGGAGTAACCTTACCAACCAAAATATCACCAGCTTCAACTTCGGCACCAATACGAACAATACCATTTTCGTCCAAATTCTTAAGTGCGTTTTCACCAACGTTAGGAATATCACGGGTAATGTCTTCTGGTCCAAGTTTTGTATCACGAGCATCGGTTTCGCGTTGCTCAATATGAATAGATGTCAAAACATCATCCCTAACAAGTTCATCCGAAATCAAAATAGCGTCTTCAAAGTTGTAGCCTTCCCATGGCATAAATGCAACAAGAATGTTTTTACCAATCGAAAGTTCGCCACCACAAGTAGCAGGTCCATCGGCCAAAACATCACCCTTAAGAACCTTGTCGCCTTTGTTAACAATAGGTTTTTGGTTCATGCAAGTACCTTGGTTCGATCGGGTAAATTTCTCAAGCGCATATTCGTCTTCAGTTCCATCTTTGCGTCTAACAACAACTTTTGTTGCCGAAACATACGAAACAACACCGGGCTCTTTAGCAACAACAATTGCACCCGAGTCCAAAGCCAATCTGTGCTCAATACCAGTAGCAATCAAAGGAGCTTCGGTTCTCAAAAGAGGAACAGCCTGACGTTGCATGTTCGAAGCAATCATCGCACGCGACGACTCATCGTTTTCAATAAATGGAATAAGCGAAGTTGCAACCGAAATAAGCGCTTTAGGCGAAACGTCCATATAGTCAACTTGTTCGCGAGGCAACTCAACAATCTCGCCCTTATGACGGCAAATAACACGTGCATTTGCAAATTTGTGGTCAGCAGTCAAAGGTTCGTTAGCCTGTGCAACAACCAAACGGTCTTCTTGGTCGGCAGTCAAGTAAACAACTTCACGAGTAACCTCGCCTGTTTCCTTGTTAACCTTGCGATAAGGAGCCTCAACAAAACCATATTCATTGATTTTTGCGTAAGTTGCAAACGAGTTGATCAAACCAATGTTTTGTCCTTCAGGGGTTTCGTTTGCGCACAAACGACCATAGTGAGTATAGTGAACATCACGAACATCAAACGAAGCGCGTTCGCGAGACAAACCACCAGGTCCAAGTGTGGATAGTTTACGTTTGTGGGTCAAAGCAGCAATTGGGTTGGTTTTTTCCATAAACTGCGACATTTGCGACGAAATAAAGAATTCGCGAATAGCAGCAGTAATAGGACGCGAGTTAATAAGCGAGCTTGGCGAAACCTCTGCAAGGTTCTGAACCTGCATACGCTCACGAATAACACGCTCAAGTTTTGTCATACCAATCATAAATTGGTTCTTAAGCAATTCACCAACAGTCTTAACACGACGATTTCCAAGGTGGTCAACGTCGTCAAGCTTGCCAATGCCCATACCAATCGACATGTGGTAGTTAACAGCCGAAATAATATCATCCAAAACAAGGTGTTTGCTTTGCAAAATATCAGCATTTTCAGCAATTCTTCTCTTTTTCTCTTCAACTGTTTTTGCGCCTTCCAAAACTTCGGCAAGAGTGGTTGTGTGAACCATTTCTTTAATGCCAAGTTCTTCTGGCTTGCAGTTAACAACATTTTCAACATGAATTCTGTGGTTGCCAATAACCTTAAATTCACCCTTTGGTGTTTCAACAAAAACTTCGTTAACACCTGCTTGCTGAATTTCATTGCCACGCTCAAGGGTCATAACCTCACCCTTTTTGGCAATAACTTTCGAACCAATTTTAACATCGCGCGAAAGGGTCAAACCTTCAATGCGGTTTCCAACCGAAAGTTTTTGGTTAATCTTATAACGTCCAACGCGCGACAGGTCATATCTGCGAGGGTTATAAAACATTTGTGTAACATACGATTTAATGGCTTTAAGGTTCAAAACTTCGCCAGGACGCAAACGCTTGGAAAGTTCAACCAAAGCCTCTTCCTCGTTTTGAGTAAAGTCTTTTTCAATGGTTTTCTTAATGGTTGGATGGTTGTCAAACAACTCCAAAAGTTGTTCGTTTGTCGAAATTCCCAAACCACGCAAAAGCACGGTGGCCACCATTTTTCTCTGACGGTCAACGTGAACATAAAGCACTCCGCTTTGATCTTCTTCAAACTCAAGCCAAGCACCGCGGTTTGGCATAATATCGGTTTCAGTAACAAAGTTTCCAGTTTTGTTAACGCCTTGTTTGCAATAAACACCAGGGCTTCTAACAAGCTGCGAAACAACAGCACGCTCTGCACCATAAACAATAAACGAGCCATCATCTGTCATAAGTGGAATATCACCCATGAACACATCTTGCTCAATAACTTCACCAGTTTCTTTGTTTACCAAACGAACCTTAACTTTCAAAGGCACTTGATAGGTAGCATCACGCAAGCGGCATTCTTCAATCGAATACTTTGGATCACCTGCACGATAAGCATCCAAAAAGTAAAGCTCAATACGGCTTTCTTGATCATCTTTGCTTTCGCGATTAAAGTTGTCTACATCAGTAATTGGTGAGCACTCATGCAAAATTTCGGCAATATCTTCGGTCCAAAATTTGTTGTATGAGTCTTTTTGAATTTCAACCAAATATGGCAGGTCCAGCACCTCATCAATTTTTCCAAATAGGTATCTCTCCTGTCTGCCACACTTAATTTTTTTCAAATTTTCTTTAACTGACATAAAAATCTCCTTGTTTTGTGGGTGCAAAACGCCATAAATATCAAAAAATAAAGGGCACTTACCTATTATTTTCCATAATAAATAAGTCCAAAATTAACTTTATCACAATTTGTCAAGCGATGTCAACCCTTTTTTAAATTTTTACGAAAACTAAACAGCACCCCAAAACCGGGGTGCTCCACAAATTATTTTGCTTGAGCATCAATATATTTAACCAAATCATTAACAGTTTTAATTTCAGGAATAGCCTCATCGGGAATCGAAACTGCAAATTCATCTTCCAAACTCATCAAAATTTCAACCAAATCAAGAGAATCCGCACCAAGGTCTGTTGCAATATTTGTTTCACCCTTAATTTTAGATTTTTCAGTGTTCAGTTGTTTAGCCAAAATATCAACAACCTTATCGAAAGTCATTTTTGTTCCTCCTAATATATTTGTATTCTACACTCAAACACAAACAAAAGCAAGTGTTTTTAGTCAACATTTAACAGATCGGCCGCTTCAATAGTAATAGGCGACAAAACAACCTGACTTCCTGCCCTTTCAACAACAAATGTCAATTTTGCGTTGTTCAGCATATAAAACATCAACTCTTCAATAGCATAGGCCGAATTAACATTCACTTCGTCCGAAACAACATTTCCACTATTTGTTTCATACGAAAAGTTCATTTTCACAATAATGTCGTTGTTCTTAAGCCCTGCCGAATAAGCCTTTCCAAAGTTAACCGACTTAACCGAAATTTTGTATTTATATTCAATTGCGCCGGTGGTGCTATCAATGGCAATATACGATTCTCTAGTAAATGTGCATTTCAGGTCAGCAACCTTAAGAGTGCCCTTTCCCGACGATTCGTTGTAGTTCTCAATAATGTTCCAAGCCACACCATAGGCGGTGTTAATAGGAATGGCAAAAGCAGTGTTTTCAAGTTTGGTAACATCGCTCGACTTTGCATTAACAATTCCAATCAATTCACCATTGTTGTTAAACAAACCACCACCCGAGTTTCCGCCGTTTATCGCAGCATCAATCTGCATGCAGTGAAGCGTCGAATATGGATATTGGTCTCCCTTAACATAAACATAAACAGTGTAGTTTGGTTTCGAAATTGTTCCACGAGTGGTGTTAATTCCATATCCACCAGGGTTTCCAATTGCAATCACTTGGTCATCAAACGAAATATCTGCCGAGTTGGCCCTAACTGCTGGTTTTGCTCCACTCTTAACATACAAACTTTCAGCATCGCCGCTTCGTTCAAATCTAATAACAGCAATATCGTTCGTATACGAGCCACCAACAAAATCGCAAACAATTTTGTGCTCTTCATACAACGTTTTGTTGCCGTCAATATTAATGTAGTCATAAAGCCAAATATAAATATTAGGTGCAATAGCTTTGGTTTTTGTATAAAACACAACGTGGTAGTTAGTAATCAAAGTAACATATCCGTTGGTATCATCAACAATAACTCCCGAACCCATGTTGTAGCCATCACTGCCGTGCGCCTCAATCGAAACCACACTCCTAATGGCCAAATTAGCAGCAGTGTCAGTAATGGTTCCATTGTTCACAACCTGCTGATTGCGGTTAGACGATGTTGGATATCCACCACTCAACGAATAGCCACTTTTCGAACGCTTAAAAAGCACTCCAAACAAAGCAGCAAAAACAATTGTTGTAACGCACAAAAGCGAAACAAGCACCGAAAGCAACTTGTTTGTTTTAACAACTTCACCCGAAGAAGTTCGTCCCATCGATCTGTTAGACGGACGATAAATAGGCTCGTTGTCATATGGAATCTTCTTTTTTTCAGAGGATTGCGGTAAAAAGTTTTCAAAATTATCCAAAAGTACTACTCCTTATTTTACCTGCATTTTATTGTGTTTCACAATGTGAACAATAGCATACGAAATTGCAGCAACAACTCCCGCGCCCAAAACGCACGACAAAACAATAATCATGGTTTTGTCCGACGACTTGGCTTTTGCAGCCACAACAATTTTTGTGCTGTTTTTAAATAGCGATTTCGAACTTCCATCAAGCCTTGTGCACTCTGCCTCAATCGAAACACTTGCACTGCCCGACTTCTTGCCCCTAACTCTCACAACACCATTGCCACTGCCGTCATATTCAACACCAACTATCTCAACAACCGATTTGTTCGAAACCGAAACAACAATGTCGTCAATCGATGTTCTCCAGTGTGCGGTGTCAATGCTAAATCTAATCAAATATTCATAGTCAACCGAAAGTTTTCTGTTTGTTTCTTCAAACCAAACTCCCGAAGTGCTATCCAAAATATTAATATCAAGCGAACTGCCCGAAACAATAATGCGGGTTTTGCCATCAATCTCGGCTCTCAAAACAACTTGCATCGAATAAACACCAACTGTGTCAAACACTCCGGCATTTGAGTTAAAATCACAAAATTGAGTTGTGCCGTCTGGTTTTGTAACAGCCATGCTCCATTTTGCAGCAACATCGGCTGCCAAAACCGAAATTTCACCAGCATCATTAACATATTTAGTTCCAGCAGGCAAAACTTTATCACTTCCAGCCACAAATCTCTTTTCACCAACAAAAGCATAGTCCAAAACATCAGCAAGCGAAGGAATAACAATTTTGTCATTCAAAAGTTTGTCAGCTGCAATGTTCTTAAAATAATTGTCATTAAGCGAAATCACACTATAGCCTTGTGGGTCGGCCGAAATAACAGGTTCCGAGGTTATCGACGAAACATATTCAGCACAATACAGCATTGCTTCTTGTCCCAAGCCCGAAATAGCAAAGTTGTCAAGTTCCCTAACATAAACTGGGTCGTTTTCAACGCCATCATATGTGTGGGCAGCGGCAACAAAAGGCAATTCAATTTTTCTCCAACCAGGCACAAAAGCCGCACCCGACATATTGCGTTCGGTTTCCGAAAACAGGTTTTCTTTTTTAACGGTCCAAACAAGCGCGTGCTCAACATTTTTGTTAAGAGTGCTGTCAAAAACCAATCCCCACAACTTAATTTTTATTTGTTCGGTGGACATCGAGTTAAAATAAATCCAAATCGAAAGCGCGCCCGAACTTTTGTTGGAATATTCCGAATCGGAATCGGCTTCAAACTTAAAGCCACTGTCGCCCGAAATCTTAAGCGCATAGCCACTCATTCTAAAGCCGCCATTTCCAAGCGGAGTGTAGGTTGTTGCTTCACCATTAAAGCCAATAGTGCCAACATTGTCGGTCATAAATTTGCTTTCAGCCGAAAGGTCTGTCGGCAAAACAAAAGCCGAAGCGGTTTCACCACTTGCACTGGCACTCAAAACAGCGTGTCCAAAAGCCGGAACACAAAGCGCACCAGCAAGCAAAACTGCAAACAAAACGGCCGAAAATCTTTTCATATTTTTTTCTCCACTTACAATGCTAAACATTTTTGCAAAATTTGTCAAATTAATTACAAAACATTTAACTGGCTCAATCTTATTATGAATATTCCACAAAACTTCTAATCAAAATCCCACTTTTTGACCCAAAAACACAAAAATAAAGGCCATTTTAAAACAAAAAACATTCTATCTTCCGATAGAATGCTCATCAAATTTTCCAATCAATTGGCTGCTCTCCCCAACTTTTCAAAATTTCGTTGGTTTTTGCAAAATGTCCACAGCCAAAAAATCCCGAATAGGCCGACAGCGGACTGGGGTGTGGGCAGGTAAGCACCACATGCTTTTTTGTGTCAATCAACGCCCTTTTTGAAATGGCATAACTGCCCCACAATAAAAACACAATTGGCTCTTTTCGGTCCGACAATTTTTTAATAACTTGGTCGGTAAACCATTGCCAACCTATCTCTTTGTGTGAGCCTGGCGTGTTTGCAACAACAGTAAGCACACTGTTCAGCAAAAACACACCCTGCTTTGCCCAAGGAACCAAACAGCCCGAACCACTCATTTTAACGCCCAGTTCGTTTTCAATTTCCTTGTAGATATTCTTAAGCGAAGGCGGACAGGCAACATTTGGCATAACCGAAAACGAAACACCATGCGCTTGACCGGCACCATGATAGGGGTCTTGCCCCAAAATCACCACCCTAACTTTGTCATAGGGCGTAAGTTTAAAGGCCGAAAAAACTTTTTTTTGCGGTGGATAAACCGTTTTGGTTTTGTACTCATCAAAAACTCTTTGCATTAATTGTTCAAATTTGCTGCTTTCAAAAACATCAGCCAAAACTTCATCCCAACTGTTTCTAAAAAATTCCATACTCATCCCATGTGCAAAACAAAATCATCAATTTGTGCAACAATTTTGTCAACTTGTTTTTTGTCGACACCCTCAACACAAACCCTAACGGCGTTTTCTGTGCCACTTTGCCTAATCAAAACTCGGTAGTCCTTTCGGGCCGCTGCAATGCTTCTAACAAAATCAAACAGCCCCACAAGCGCACTTTGCTTTGCATCTGTTTCAAGTATATAGTTCTTTTCTTTTTTTGGCAAGTTTTTAACACTTTCAACCAATTTCGACAACGGCTTTTTTGTTTCCTTAACAATTTTTGCCACAAAAAGCGCAGCAAGCAAACCATCTGCAGTTGGCAAAAACTCTCTCAAAATCACCTTTCCACAGGGCTCCGCCCCCAACATCAACCCAAACGAATTCATAAACTGCAAAACACTCTTTTCGCCAACATCGGCCCTCAAAAGCGAAATCCCTCTTTTTTCAAATGCCTCCTCCAACGCCAAACTCGAAAGGCTTGTTCCCACAACCGCATTTTTAACCAACCTGCTTTCATTTTTCAAATGCGACGCAAACAAAAACAAAATCTTGTCGCCATCAACAACACTTCCCTTTTCGTCAACAACAACCACCCTGTCGCCATCACAATCAAAAGCAAACCCCACATCTTCGGCGCACCTAGCCACCGAGCCGGCAAATCGGTCGGGAAACTCACTGCCACAACACACATTAACCAACTCACCCTCGGGCGAATGGTTTTCACACCTAACTTCCGCTCCCAAATTTTCAAAAACCCGCTCGGCCAAATCACACAATGTTCCATGGCACAAGTCCAAACCAACCCTAACACCACTCAAATCAAACGACAGCGCACTTTCAACAAACTCGCAGTAGTCCAAATAGGCCGTTTTTTCGTGCATCACCCTTCCAAACGTTGGCGGACAAACGTACTTGTGCCGCTCAAACACAAATTTTTCAAGTTTGGCCTCATTTTCTTGGTCCAACTTTTCACCATTCCCACAAAAAATCTTAATACCATTAAACTGCGGCGAATTGTGGCTGGCGGTAATCATAACCCCAGCAAAAGCGGCATATTTTTTGCAAAGATAAGAAATGGCTGGAGCGGGAACCACTCCAACCTCAATAACATTGGTTCCGCCATAGCAGAGCCCCGAAATCACATTGCTTTCAATCATATCACTCGAAATGCGGGTGTCTTTTCCAACAACCACATGACCAGTTTTGTGCACACCTCCCAAAACCTTGGCAACTGCCACACCACACAAAAACGCAAGTTTTGGTGTCAGTTCTTTTCCAGCAATTCCCCTAATTCCGTCGGTGCCAAAAAGTTGCATAAATCACTCCTACAAAAGATATTTAGCAACCTCCGAAGCAGCAATAGCGCCATCGGCACAAGCAGTAACAATCTGCCTCAAAACCTTTTGCCTAACATCACCGGCAACAAACACGCCAGGCACACTAGTCTCAAGATTTTCACCCACCACAAAGTAGCCTTGCTTGTCTCTTTCAAAACCTTCAAACATACCCGAGTTTGGCACACGTCCAATCGAAACAAACAAGCCTTCAACATCATAGGTCTTCTCGTGTCCGTTTTCTTCAACCAAACATCCCGAAAGTTTTTTGTCTCCCAAAAGCTCTTTAACCTGAGTGCAATAGTGCACAGTAATGTTTTTTGTATTCAAAAGTTGCGATTCCAAAACCTTGTTGCATTGGAACTGATTTAGTATATGAAAAACATCAACGTGTCGTGCAATTCTGGCCAAATACAAAGCCTCCTCAACAGCAGCATTTCCGCCACCCACAACAGCAACATCCTTTCCCTTTGAAAAGGCACCATCACAAGTGGCACAATAGCCCACACCATGCCCAATAAATTTCTCTTCATTTTTGGCATTAAGTTTTCTGGGGCTGGCGCCCGTTGCAACAACAACAGCACGCGCACAAAATTCACCCGAATACTCGGTTTTGATTGTTTTCACATCGCCCAAAAGGTTCATTTCCACAATGTTATCAAAAACTTCTTCAACACCCAAAGCAACAGCATGCTCATGCATCTTTTCGCCCAGTTCAAAACCACCAACATTCAGCAGCCCCGGATAGTTGTCGATTTTTTCTGTCAAATTAACCTGGCCACCGGGCGCTTGGTTGTCAATAATCAAAGTCTTAAGATTGGCGCGCGTTGCATAAATCCCACAAGTAAGCCCAGCAGGACCGGCACCTATAACAATCAAATCAAATTTTTGCATAAGTAAATCTCCCACCAGCAATTATACCCCACCCCACAAAAAAAACAAACAAAAAAAGAACACAACCAAAAGTTGTGTTCTTTCCATTCCAAAATATTAACGTTTTGAGAATTGTGGAGCCTTACGAGCTTTCTTAAGACCATATTTTTTACGCTCTTTCATACGTGGATCACGTGTCAAAAAGCCTGCAGCCTTAAGTTCTGGTTTGTATTTTTCATCGGCAAGAACAAGTGCTCTAGCAACACCATGACGGCAAGCACCAGCTTGGCCCGACAAACCGCCACCATAAACATTAACGGCAACATCATATTTCTTTTTTGCGCCAACAAGTTCAAGTGGTTGGTTAACAATAATTTTCATTGTTTCTAGTGGGAAATATTCGTCAATCGAAAGACCATTAACAACAACGTTGCCTTTTCCACCAGGAATCAAACGAACGCGAGCAATAGCTTTCTTTCTGCGGCCTGTTCCCCAAAATTGAGTTTTCTTAACAGTTTTTGCTGACATTTTTCTTACCTCTTTCCTACGATTTTGAGTTCTTTTGGCATTTGAGCTTCATGAGGATGTTCTGCAGTTTTGTAAACCTTTAGTTTTTTGATCATCTTTCTGCCCAAAGAATTTTTAGGAAGCATGCCTTTAACAGCAACTTCAATAGCCTTATCACTCTTTTCACGGAGCATGCGGTCATAACCAATTTCTTTAAGTCCGCCAACATATCCGGTGTGATAACGATAGTATTTTTGTTCTGATTTTTTACCAGTCAAAACAACCTTATCCGAGTTAACAACAATAACAAAATCGCCGCAATCGGTGTAAGGGGTAAATTCTGGTTTATTTTTACCGCGAAGCACAGCAGCAACTTGAGAAGCCAAACGACCTAGTGGAATATCAGTCGCATCAACAACATACCAGTTACGAACAACTTCAGCAGGTTTTTGATTGTAAGTTTTCATTTTATCCCTCTTAAAATTTAAATTTCACACAAAGACGCAGGCTACGGGGAGGCCCACAATCTTCAAGTAGCGAAGATATTCTATAACACCCCGCCCAACTTGTCAACAACTTTAAAAAAATTTTTGGCACAAAATTGGTCAATATTCAACTTTTTTCAAATACAAACCACACGCCGGCGCAGTTTTTCCCGACAACTTTCTGTCTTTTGCCCTCAAAATGCCATTCACATCCTCGGGCTTTCTCCTTCCCTGCCCAACTTCCAACAAAAGCCCAACAATGTTTCGCACCATCTTATACAAAAATCCATTGCCACAAACCTCAAAAACAATCAAGGGCACAATGCCATTTTGCTTTTCAATCTCAATCGAATAAATGGTCCGCACAAAATCCACTCGCCCACTGTTTGAGGCGCAAAACGACGAAAAGTCGTGCTCGCCCACCAAACAC
>SAMEA104315437__coassemble_488_pt1 | contig 19072 bp, 15 predicted proteins | sample SAMEA104315437__metabat2_high_PE_028 | metagenome-assembled genome bin SAMEA104315437 (sample SAMEA104315437) | gut metagenome | biome: Monkey gut; feature: monkey-associated habitat; material: faeces | place: China | collected 2013 | reverse complement strand
AATTTTACACCACAAGTGCCCTTAAGAATGTTGGTTGAAACCAACTTGCCTTCGCCATCGGGTGTTGAAATAGTTCCGCCAATTTTTGGCAGGTCTTTTTGGGCCTCTTGATAAAACTCGTTTTCGTAGGCCAAACAGCACATAAGTCGGCCACAAAGCCCGCTGATTTTTGTTGGGTTTAGCGAAAGACCTTGGTTTTTTGCCATTTTAACCGACACATGACCAAAGTCGTCCAAAAAGCGTTTGCAGCAGCAGGGCTGACCACAAACTCCCAATCCGCCAATCAGTTTTGTTTCATCGCGAATGCCAATTTGACGCAATTCAACGCGCTTTTTAAAGTATGAGCCCAAATCCTTTAGCAAATCCCTAAAGTCAACGCGGTCTTCGCTTGTGAAACTAACAATAACTTTGCTGCCGTCAAAAGCAAATTTTATGTCCACAATGCTCATTTGAAGGCCAAAATCTTTTACCTTTTTCTTTACTGCGCCAAGACATGCTTTTGCCTTTTCGGCCAGTTTTTGTTGTTTGTCCAAATCGTCTTTGGTAGCAATTCTTATGATTTGTTTTAGTTCGGTTTCGGGTGTTTCTTCAACCTTTTTCGAAACAAATGCAATTGTTGCAATATCTTCGCCGTTTGCGGTGTCAACCACAACAGGTGTGCCCATATCAACCTTTAGGGCAGTGGGCTCGTAGTAGTAGATTTTTCCGGCGCTGCCAAATCTAACTCCAGTTACCAAAATCATATATGTTTTCCCTCCGCAATTGCAAGAGCAAACTTGTCGGCCAAAACAATGGGCGACACATTAACTTTTGCAAGTTGTTTTATTGTGTTAACAACATTGTAAATAAAAACCAAACCACGTGGTGAACAGGTGGCAATTTTTTCTATTTGGTCTTTTCGCGATTCAAACCAAATGTCTTCAATGCCATATGCAAGTTTTAGGGCATCAAGCAAAATAAATTCGGCATATTCAACAACCAGATTAATGTCGGATTTTTGAATTTTTACCGCATACTTTAGGGTGTTTGCGCTGCTTGAAATGTTTGCAAGTGCCTGCAGAACCAATTCAAAGGTTTCGTCGGGCTTTTTTGCAAGTTCGATTGCTCTTGAAAACGAACCCAAACTTTGTTCGGCAGCGGCCTTGGCTGTGCTGTTAAAACAGCCAGTTTGCGCCCTAACAAATTGTTCGATGTCGGTTTGGTTGTGCTGGCCAATTTCAACAACGTTTGAGCGCGAAACAATGGTGTTTAAAAGCAAAAATCTCGATGGAACACACAAGAAAAAATACATTCCGTTTGATGGTTCCTCTAGTGTTTTAAGCAATTTGTTTTGTGCTTCAACTGTTAGTAGTTGTGCATTTTTGATAATGCAAAATTTTTGGTCGCACTCAATGCCTTTTTCGCAACTTTTTTCGATTATTGGCTCAATATCTTCAACTTTAATACTTTTGTCGCTATCAATAATCATTAGGTCAACCATTGTTCTGTGCCTAACTTTTTCGGTGAGATTGCTTTTGTTTTCATTTTCCAGAAGTTTGCAAATAACTTCAATGCAAAATTCCTCATTGTAGTCGGCGTCAAATCCGGCAATTATCTGCGAGTGAAGCAGGCGAGAAATGTTTTTTGAAATGTGTAAAAAACTTGGGTCGGCCAAAATTTTGTCTTTAAAGTTGCTCATACAAAAAGCATATCACATAAAAAAAAATTGGTCAACAAAATCACATAATCCTACACAGCAAGCAGCCAACCACTGCGCCAACAAACCCCGAAAAAATCGAGATTGGAATGGCAAATTTAAGTTTTTTTGCACCAACTGTACCAAAATACACCGCCGTGATATAAAAAAGTGTCTCGCTTGTGCTCATCAAAACACTGGCGCAACGCGCAATGTAGCTGTCGGCCCCATAGGTTGAAATGCAGTCGGCCAAAAGCGCCATTGACCCCGAGCCCGAAAAGGGCTTTATTATCAAAAGTTCGGTAAGTTCTTTGGGAATGCCAAAAAATCCCACCACTGGTGCAAACGCTTCGGAAAACAGTTTTGACAGTCCGCTTGCCCTAAACAACTCAACCAAAACAAAAATCGCCACCAAATATGGAAACGAACCAACACAAATGTCAATGGCGTCTTTGGCGCCCTTGGTAAAATAGTCGTAGGCGGGTAAATTTTTTATTAGGCACAACACAAACAAAAACACCAACAAACCAATAAAAACATAAATCGTCATTTGGTTTTCCTCCATTGGTTGCGCCTAAAAGAAAAACCGTGTTTTTTGATTTGAAGCGGCTGAATTTTTTGCGTGTTTTTGCTTTTGCCCCAAAAACAAAACAACTTAACCAAAAACACACCAACAAAAGTTGAAACAAAACTGCAAATTATGCTGGGAGCCAAAATGGAAGTGGGGTTTTTGGCGCCATACTTTGAAAGCAGGCCAATGATTGATGTGGGAATAAATTGCAGCGAAGTTGAGCACAAAACAATAAGCATTATCATTTCTTTTGTAGCAACTGGTTTTTTGTCGTCCATTGCTTCAATGGCCCTAATACCCATTGGGGTGGCGGCGCCGCCCATTCCCAAAATATTGGCCGACATATTAAGCGCAATGTATTGTTTGGCTTCTTTGGTTAGGTTTTTGCCAAACAAAAAATCAATAACAGGCGAAAGTATTTTGCAAATAAAGTTTGAAATGCCGGTTTTTTCCAAAATTTTGATAATTCCGCTCCAAAGCGCGTAGATTCCGCAAAGTTCAATCGACAAAACCACGGCATGGTTTGCGCCATTGGTCATGGCCCCCAAAACCATGTTTGGGCCGACAAAAAGCAGCATCGAAAGCGACGCTATCATAATAACCAGCCAAATTTTGTTCATACAAATTTATATGCAGCGCTTTTTGCAAATACCATATCAATCAACAACTAACAGTTGCGTTTTTTGTTGGTTTGGCTATAATAAAAGCCATGGAACAACTAATCGACTGCCATGCGCATTTGATATACGAAAACCAAAACGCAACCGAAATTATTGATGGAATGCAAAACAACAATCTTGCAGCCATTGTTTGCGTTGCAACCAGCCCAACCGACATTGACCAAGTGCTAAACATTGCACAAAACAACCAAAATGTTTATGCAGCACTTGCCTACTATCCCGAATATGCCCAAGATATAACAGAAGAAGACTATCAAAAACTAGAAAGACTGGCCCAACACAAAAAGGTTGTGGCAATAGGTGAGTGCGGACTAGATTATCACACCACCGACCAGTTTAAGACCCAACAAAAAGAGTGCCTTGAAAGGCAAATCGAAATTGCCAAAAAACTGCAAAAACCGCTTATGATTCATATTCGTGGCGGCGAAAACGACTTGGTTGAAATCCTAAAAGCCAAAGCAAATGGCCTTAAGGACATTATTATTCATTGCTACAGCGCGCTTTCAAAAGAACTGACTCAACAGTTTGTGAGCATGGGCGCCTACATTAGTTTTGCCGGCAACTTTACCTACAAAAAGTTTCGCCGCGAAGACATTAGTCTTGTGCCGTTGGACCACTTGCTGGTTGAAACCGACAGCCCATATCTTTCGCCAGCACCATTGCGCGGCACCATAAATCAACCCAAAAATGTGCATATCACAGCATCGGCCATGGCCCAAGAACTTGATATGAATCAAAACCAACTCAAAAAAATATTATTGGAGAACGCAAAGCGCGTGTTTGGAATATGAAATTTGAACACAAAAAATCACTAGGACAAAACTTTTTGAGCAACAAAAATCTGCTTGTTGCACTTGCTGCCGATGCTCAAATTTTGCCCACCGACAATGTGCTTGAAATTGGCCCGGGTCTGGGCAGCCTAACCGAACAATTGGCAAAAAATGCCAACAAAGTTTTGTCGGTGGAAACCGACCTCCGCCTAAAAGAGCCCCTAACCGAAAAGTTTGCCAGCCCCCCATCGGTCCAGTTTTTGTTTAGGGATTTCATGAAAACTTCCTTTGAAGAAATAGAGCAAATTTTGGGCAACGACTACATTGTTGTTGCAAACTTACCCTACTACATCACCACACCAATACTCTTTAGATTTTTTGAAGAACAAAACGGCGCAAAAAAGATTGCCGTTATGGTTCAAAAAGAAGTTGCACTCCGAATGACCGCCAGCCCGTCGTGCAAAGACTATGGAATTTTGTCGGTGGCCTGCCAACACATGGGCCAAACAAAAATATTGCGTCAAGTTGCAAGACAAAATTTCAATCCGGTGCCAAATGTCGATTCGGCCTTTGTTTTGGTTGAACTTCAAAACAAACAAAACGCCAAAGAATTTTTCAACTTTTCAAGATTGTGCTTTGCAATGCGCCGCAAAACACTTGTTAACAACCTAAAGAGCAAATACGAGCAACAAAAAGTTGTTGACGCGCTCATTAAACTGGGCTTTGGTGCTGCAACTCGCGCCGAGGCGCTTGCGCCAAACCAACTAGAGCAACTTTTTGAACTGCTGTCAAAATAACCTTCAAAAACCAACAAAAACCCAAACAAAAAGCCAAAAACATCGGTTTGGCTTTTTTATTTTGTAGATATAATTTGGTTATGAAAAAGAACAAGTACATAATTTTGGATTCAACAACGTCGGCGCCCTTGGGCGGATTGGTCATTATCAGCCAAACTCCAGCAAACACAACCATGTGTGTTAATTTGTATGGCATAAAGTTTATGTGCCCGTCGCTTGTTTTGGACGACGGCGTTTCCACGCGTGAATTTTCCATTTCGCCCACAATGTCGGAAATAGATTTGGACCCAGCGTTGCAGTTTGCATCCGATTTTGTTGTGGGAATTTTTGATTCAAACAACAACCTTGTGGCCCAAGGCTCAACATTTGGCTTTGAAACGCCCCAGCAAATTGAGCACATAAAACTGGCCAAGCAAAACCCCAGCCAACTCCAGCATTTTGGCGAACTAATAAAACAAGTTTTAAACGCCAAAGAGGGCAGTTTGGTTTTGAACAAAAATGCAGAAAGCGAACCAAAAACAACGGGCCCAGTTTCCAAACCAACATTTTTGAGCGAAACGCTGCTTTTGCTGTTTGACCTGTTTGCTGTTGGCACGCCCGACAAAATGCTGTCAAAAATCATACCCAACAGCAAATGGGTAAAGGTTGTGCTTCCAAACCAAATTGTTGCGGTTGGGATAACTTTTGACAGTGCCGAAATTGTGTCGGTGGGCTTGGCATATCCAGCACTTTCAAAGCAACAAAAACCCTCCCAAGCCGATGGCTATTTCACTTTTGTGCCACTTCGACCCGAAAACCAAAACGGGTTTGGATATTTTGTTGTGCTTCAAAGCGCCAAAACTGGGGGAGTTATTTCAATAAAATAGCACAACCAAAGGGCAACTCGGCGATATATCGTTGACAAAAACAAAGTGATTTGTTAAAATTTGATTCGCAGGAGAAAAATTATGAAAAACAATATCTGGCTAAAATGTCTTGCACTTGCAGTTTCAGTTTTTATTGGACTTGGCTTTGCAGGTTGTGCAAAAAAATCAAACACAAAATCATCAAACTCCACCGCAAACGTGTCTTCAAATGGTGGACTTGCAGTTAAACACAACGACACATTGTATTTTGTTGGCGGAATGGACGAATCCACCGCAACCAACAAAAACGTTACCCGCTCGGCCATTTGGAAAGTAAAAACCAATGCCGACGGAACTTTTACCGAAACTCCAAAAGTTTTTGTTTCTTCCATCGCTGGTTTTGAACATGGTTCGCTCTACATTTTTGGCGAATATCTTTACTATGCAACCCCATCAACCTCGCGCGATAGCAATGGCGAAACATTAAGCGGCATTGTTGACTTTTTTAGAATCAAACTAAACGGCAAAGGCCAACAAAAACTCTACAGCACCACTTCGGCCGACGAAACCGAACTTCAGTATGGCTACTATGCCTCGGGCGAAAAAGACCTGTATTTGGTTGTGTATGAAAAATCTCAAAACAAAATTGTTTCGGTTGATGTTGGAACCAATCCAAAAACCAAAACCATTGCAAAAGATGTAACCGGCGTTGTTTTGGCCGAAAATGGCCAAACCGATGGCGCAAACCAATATGTGTTCTATACCCACAAAGTTGAAACATCTTCAAACACCCAAATTGGCAACGTTGTAGAACGCGTTCTTCCAAACGGCTCAAACAAAACCACCATTTCGCAAAAAGCAAAAACCTATTCGTTGCTTACAATCCGTGGCGGAAAACTAATCTATTCCGAAAGCAACATAATCTATGCTTCAACTGCCGAAAAAGAACTATCAAAATCAACCGACACAGTTGTTTCAATGCTTTCAACCTCGGCATACAAAGACATTATCATTTCGGCCGATCATATCATTGTTAAAGATTCAAACAAAAACATCATCTACATCAGTTGGAACGATGGAGTTATGACCGACTACAAAATTTTGGAAGGCACCGACGCAACATTCCTTTGCGAACACGACAACAAATTGTTCTACACCGCCAACTCCAAAATCTACTCGATTGAACTAGGCGAAAACAAAACTGCTGTTGAACTAACCGAAACCGTATGTGACGACACCAAAAACTACTTGGCTCCCGAAATTGTTGATGGCTACCTCTACTTTATGAACACCACCAACAGCGTAACCGAACTATACCGAATTTCCATTTCGCTAACCGAGTCGGCAACCGCACAAAAAGTTATCACAAACAGCTAACAGAATTCGACAAATTTCTTGATATTTATTGCAAAAACAATTTCAAATTGATACAATGAGAGCATGCGCAAATATGCTCTCATTTTGTTATTGGCCGCGGTATTAACATTTGCAGGCTGCAAAGCCACTCACACCAATCTCGCAAAAGACTCAATTGAGTCCAACGCCGACAATTCCACAACTTTCAGTCTAGCATCAAACGCAAACAACGTTGTGAATTATCTGTATTCAACCGATGAAGAATATCACGAAGTGTTTAAAAGATACGTCAAATTTGGCGTTGAAGAAATTTTGGAAGGCGCCACCCAAACCGAAAGAGACGAACTTTTGGTTATTGTTTTGGATTTGTGCGAAGCAATCGAAAACAACAAAGATCTTTCGCAACCGCTCGACCAAATTTCAAGCGGATTGTCAAGAGAAATCGAAAAACTAGATCAAATTTTGTCAACAATCTACACCAGAATCAAAACTTCAAAAAATTTATAAAAAATTGTTGCAAAACAAAAATCTATGTTATATAATACAAAAGCATTCCTCGGTAGCTCAGTTGGTAGAGCAATCGACTGTTAATCGATGGGTCACAGGTTCGAGTCCTGTCCGGGGAGCCAATCAAAAGGCGGGTAAACACCTCGCCTTTTTTTGTTTTATTTTGTCTGTTTTTGTCGCGCAAATGAAATGCAAAGCAAAAAGGTTGACATAATTTTGATTTGGATTAAAATTATAAATTTGATTTGGATTAAAATTATAAATAAGAATAAGTTTAATAAAGGAGAGAAAATATGTTTAAACTATCAGACAGAATTCTAAAGAAGATTAAAGCAAATCTAAACAAAAAGAAACTAAAACCAGCAATGGCAGATGGTGTAAGTTACTTTTGCTTTTTTTGTTCGGGCGGTGTTGCTAATGGATGCAGTTCGTCGTGCAACAATGGATGCGATGGTGACTGCAGCGCAGTTTGCAGAGATGATTGCCAAACCAGCTGCGATAGTAACTGCAGCCAAGGATGCTATGGTGATAACTAATTATGAATACAGCTACAACTGGTAGATCGTTTACTCTCACACTAACTGGCAGTTGCAATTTAAATTGTGTATATTGTTATGAACATCAAAAAAATGGCCAAAACATGTCTTTTGAAACTGCAAAAGAAATTTTGGACAAAGAAATGTCCAAAGATGTTAAAGGCACAACATATATAGAGTTGTTTGGTGGAGAACCATTTATTGCCTTTGACTTGATCAAACAAATCTATGATTATGTTGACGCAAATTGGCACAAAAAAGATTGGATAATGTTTGCAACAACAAACGGCACACTTGTACATGGCGAAATTCAAGACTGGCTAAAAACTCACAAAAGATTTATTTGTGGTTTAAGTTTGGATGGAACAAAAGCCATGCAAGACTACAATAGATCCAATTCATTTGACAAAATTGATTTGGAATTTTTTAAAAAGCAATATCCATTTCAGGCTGTCAAAATGACTGTTAGTCAAAAAACCTTGGAAACATTGGCAAAAGGTGTTGAATTTATACACAAGCAAGGATTTGATGTTAATTGCAACTTGGCTTTTGGAATCGACTGGAGCGATCAAAACAACAAAATAATTCTTGAAAGAGAACTAAAAAAACTAATTGAGTTTTACATAAAAAATCCTTCAATCAAACCATGTTCGATGCTTGATATGCCAATTGAACACTTGGGCCTAGACAAAGATAGAACAGTAATGAGAAAGTGGTGTGGAACTGGAACCGACATGTGTGCATACTACCTAGACGGTCGCGCATACCCTTGTCAGTTTTTCATGCCAATTTCTGCCGGCGAAGACAAGGCTGCTCCAATGGGCACAATTGAATTTAAAAAAGATATTCCTGTTAGTTTGTTGGATGAAAAATGCCAAAAATGTGATTTTATTGAAGCATGCCCCACATGCTATGGCTCAAACTATATTTCAACTGGAAGCATTTATTCTAAAGACGATAATTTGTGTGAGCTAACAAAAATTATATTAAAGGCACGATCGTATTTCAAAGCAAAACAATGGCTTGCTGGCCAAATAAAACTCAATCCCAAAAGAGAACAGGCGTTGCTTCGAAGCATTGTAAAAATTCAAGAAAATTTATAGAAGAAGACCAAAGCGGTCTTCTTTTTTTACAAAACCCAAAATAAGATTGAAAAATTGAGTGGTCGTGTGTTAAAATAGGTGCATGAAATTGAAACTGATTTCTGACAAAAGTCAAAATGCGGCCGCAGTTAGATTGCTTTCTTGCGCGCTCGATCAAAAAGACCTGTCGGACACAATTATTTTGACCCCCGAAAACGCCACTCTTTGGGCCGAAAACACCTTGGCAAAACTATCAAGCAAAGGTGCCATTTCGGGTGTGTCGATAACAAACGCCACAAGGTTGTTTTCGTCGGTGTTTGCCGGAACAAAAACCACAACATCCGAATTTTCGGCAATGCTTGTTAGCAGGGCAGCGCAAAACAAAAAATTTGAGGCTTTTTCAAAAACATCAAAAAAGTATGGCTTTGCTCGCGAGGCCTACGAACTTATTAAACTGCTTTCGCAAAGCGGGCTTTTGGCATCGCAAATTTTGTCCAACACAAAAACAGCTCTGTCGACAAAACTAAACGACATTGCCTCCATTTGGCAAGACTACAACAACCTTATTCCAAAAAACATGTGCGACGGCTCAATGGGTCTTTCAAAACTGACCATGCTTGCAAAACAAGGCTATTTTGAAGGCAAAACCTTTATGTTTGTGGCCTACGACGACATGAGCAAAACCATGTTGGATTTTGTTGAACAAATACTAAAAAATTCCAAAGCAGTTTTTGCCTCGGTTGTTGAGAATGACAACTCTCAAACGGTAAATTCGCACTTGGCCGACGAACTGATTGATGTTGCATCAAAACAAAATTGCACCATTGTTTTTGACCGCAAAAACACTCTAGACACTCGTGCCAACCAAATTGCAACCAACTTGTTTGCAAAACAAAAACAACCCGCCGAAACAACCGGTGTTGAGGTTGTTGCTTGCAAAAACCGCAAAGCCGAAGCCGAGTTTGTGGCACAAAGCATTTGGAAGAGTGTGCAAAACAAAAATCGCTACAACTCCCACGAAATTGTTGTGCCCTCGCGCGAGGCCTATGGCCAAGTTCTTTTTGAGGCCCTAAAGCAAAAAAATATTCCGTTCTATGAAGATGCGCCCAAGTCGGTGGATTATCATCCGCTGTTTAGGCTTGTGGACAAATTTTTGCAATTGGGTTTTTCGCCCCGCGTGCAAAACATGTTGTCGGTGCTAAAAAATCCACTTTTAAAACAAGACATAAATGTTGTTTCGACCTACCAAAACTTTTGCGAAAAATATGGTGTTGAGTTTGAAGACTACCAAAAGCCGCTTGTTGTGGGCCAAATGGACGGGAATTTTGAAACAGCAAAACAAGTTCACGCAATGTGCGGAAAGATTGCAAAACTTTTGCCATCGGCCCAAGCAAATGTTGGCGAATATGTTGAAGCCATCAACAAATTTTTGCAAAAACACGACATTGCCACCAGCATTTTGGAGTTTTCGCAAAAACAAACCGATCCCCAAGAAAAGGAGATTACTTCACGCGTTTTAGAAGAATTGAGCAATCTTTTGGAACAAATAACTTTGGTTTTGGGCGACACCCCAACAACTTGCGCTCTTTTTCACGAAATATATCAAAGCGGTGTGCAAAACATTCGCATGCGTTTGGTTCCGCCAATTTTGGATGGTGTTGCAATAACCGACCTTGACACCAGCAAACATTCGGCCATTGAAAATATGTATGTTTTGGGGGCAACCGAGGGCGATTTCCCAACCATATTGCCCGACAACGGAATTTTGACCGATACAGAACTTGCCGAAATGGAAAGCAGCCTAAATTTAAAAGTTGGCCCAACTGTTAGCCATGTTAATGAACTGCAAAAATTTAAGGCAAAGGAATTGTTTTGTCTTGCCACAAACAACCTTGTTGTTACCTTTCCAAAGCAGGTGGGTGGCGAGCAAAAAACCGAGGCGATTATTGTTTCAGCGCTGCGCGAAATTTGCCTAAAAAATGGCCAACCATTGCCCATTTCGTCCGACAAACCACAAAGCCTTGTGGGTCTAAAGGAAATGTTTTTGGAAAAGGCCAAAACGGTGGACGCTGCAAAGCAAATTGTATCCTATGCCAAAAGCCGACTAAAATCCAACAAATCGCTGTTTGGTTTCCCCGAAGTGTTTGGTTCCTGTCAAAAAGCGCTTGAAGAGACCAACAACCTAAACCAAACAACCGCAAGCGAAATACAAAATCTTGTTAGCACCAAAGAATTGTTCTTTAAAAACGGAACAACTTCAATCAGCGAACTTGAAAGTTATTTTGCCTGTCCATATATGCACTTTGCAAAATATGGCTTGGGGGTTAAAGAAAGCGAACAAGCCACAATCCGTGCACTTGACATTGGAAACTTTTTGCACAAATGCATTGAGCGTGTTACCAATGTGTATATTCAAAAAAAGCATATTTCCGACACCGAGTTTGCAAAACTTATGAAACAAGTTTTAACCGAACTGGTTAAAGAAGAAAAATATCAAGCCAAAGTTAACGCGCTTCAGTTGACTGCGCTAAAAAACGAGGCTTGCCGACTTTGCTATGCTGTTTTAAACGGCATTGAGTGCTCGGGATTCAAACCGGTTTACGCCGAACTGTCGTTTAAGGACGGACACAGCTTGCCATCGGTTCCACTAACCAAAAATGTTAAACTAGAGGGCAAAATTGACCGCATGGACACCTGTGGCAACATGGCTCGACTAATCGACTACAAAACAGGCCAAATCGACCTTGGGTTTGATAATTTATACTATGGCAAAAAGGTGCAGTTGTTTGCCTATTTGCTTTCGGTAATAAAAGACGGAAAATACAAACCAGTAGGTGTGTTTTATTTGCCAATAAAAAGCACATTCAAAAAAGACAGCAACATGCTTGAGGCCTACAAACTTCAGGGCTATTTTTCGTCGGCTTCCGAGGTTGTTGAACAACTCGACACATCACTGTCGCTCGACAATCCAAAAAGTGCGTTGGTTGAAGTTAGTTATTCAACCAGCAAAGAAAACAAACTTTTGGGCAAAAAGGTAATAAAACCACAAAACCACATCATGACCGAAGAGCAGTTGGTGGGATTGGCCCAATATGCCAAAACAATAATGACCAAAGCCGTTGAGGAAATTGCCGACGGCAACATTATGCCAAGCCCAATCCAAAAAGGCGATGCAAAACCCTGCGACTATTGCCCCTACAAGGCAAGTTGCAAAATTTCCGACAAACAACAAAACATTCGCAAGCAGGCCGAAAAGGTTTCGCTTGAGCAAATCCTAGGAGCAAAATAGATGGATTTCACAACCAATCAAGCACAGGCAATAAACAGCACAAATTCCAAAATTTTGGTTTCGGCGGGCGCTGGCAGTGGAAAAACTGCAGTGCTGTCTTCGCGTGTTCTAAAATTGGTTGAAGAGGGCACTCCACTTTCGCAAATAATGGTTGTTACTTTCACAAAAATGGCTGCTGCCGAAATGAAGGCGCGCATAAAAAACAAATTGCGCCAAAGCCAAAACGAGTTTGCTGTTCAGCAAGCCGAAAATGTTGAAAATGCACCCATAACAACACTCCATGCTTTTGCAAGCCGAATCCTAAAGCAATACTTTTTTTATGTCGGCCTAGACCCAACCTTTAAGGTTTTGGAAGAAACAACAGCCCAAAACCTAAAATACAATGCCATAAGCACAGTAATGAGGCGGTTAACAGCCCAAAACAACGAAGACTTTTTTGACCTTGCCGACATTTTGTTCCAAAACCGCAAAGACGAAAACATGCGCAACGCCATTTTGAAGTTGGACGACTTTTTGGTTTGCGAGCCCCACCCACAAGACTACATAAACAAGGTTAAAGACCACTATCAAGACTGCCAAAATCAGGCTTTGGAGTTTATGATTTTTGAGGTGGCCGAGCGCGCCCGATTTTTCAAAGAAAAACTAAACATTTTGTCGGTTTCCTGCGCCGAAAAACACGCATCAAAACTGCAAGACGCCATAAACGAACTTGAATTTCACTTGTCGCGCATAAAACCAAACAACTCGCTGTCGCAAATGCGAATTGCAATCAACGATTTTTCGGCCCCAACCAAAATATTGCGCAATTCGTTTCCAGAACTTGCCGAAGAATTGGCGGCACTAAAAACACAAATCAAAAAGTTTTTCGACAATCTTGCCGATATGTTTTGCACCTCCAAAAGCGAAGACGAACTTGAGGCCGAGGCCAAACAAACTGCCAAACGAACCCAAAATCTGCTTGAACTTTGGCAACAATATCACAACGAATACACCAGCCAAAAAGAACTTTTGGGAGTTTTGGACTTTTCGGACCTTGAGCGCAAACTCTTCGAACTTTTGCAAGACGAAAACCTAAACCAACAAATAACCAAAAATTTCACACACGTGTTTGTGGACGAGTTTCAAGACACAAACCGCTTGCAGCAAGCAATCTATCAAAAACTGGCCAAAAACAACGTGTTTTTTGTGGGCGATGTAAAGCAGTCCATATATGCCTTTAGGCAGGCCGAACCTCAAATTTTTGTGGACACAAGAAGCCAATTCCGCAAAAGCAATGGCGAAGTTGTTACCTTGTCGGACAACTTCCGTTCGCACCAAGAACTTATTGAGTTCACCAACATGTTGTTTGAAACAATCATGTCCCAAAATATGGGCGGCGAAGACTACAAAACCGAGGGCAAAATGAGCCGTGGCGGCTCGCCATTTCCAAATGTTGGGCCATCGGGACTTTTGGCAAGGTTTTCGGCAAACTATTTTCCACGCATTAAAATTTGCGCCATAAAAAAGGCAAAAACCGCCGCAAAAGAAGAGGAAGAGTTGCCTTTGTATTCGGTTGAAAACCACAAAAATGCAAGCAATGTCCAAATTTCTTCGGCAATTGCCGAGGGAAAGGTTTTGGCAAAAATACTAAAACAACTATCCGGCACCACAATTTACGACGCAAAACAAAACACAGAGCGAAAAGTGTCTTCGGCCGACATTGCTGTGCTTTCGGCATCAAGAGGCGAATACCTAAAAACACTGCTTCAAACAGCGCAAGAAGAGGGTTATTCTTTTGCACCCGACACCTCAACCGACATATTCGAAGATTGCGACATGCAAGAACTTTTGAATTTGCTAATGCTTGCAAGCAACCCACAACAAGACATTCCTTTGTTTGTGGTGCTTTCGGGTAACTTTGTTGGGCTGACCTCAAACGAACTTGCTCAAATAAAGGTGGAGTTTGGCAACAATTGCAAATATTTTTATCAAACAATAAACAATTTTGTGCTGTCCGAAAAGGTGCCAAATGGTTTGAAAGACGCAAAACAAAAGGTTTTGAACCTAAACAAATTGCTGGAAGATATTAGGTTTGAACTGTCCTACAAAACCATTTCCGAAACCATCAACACAATTGTAAATTCAACCGACTTTTTGTTCAAAATTTCGCAAAAAACCGATGGCGAGCAAAAGGTTTTGCTGCTTGAAAGTTTGATAGAACAATTGGGCAACTTGCCCGCAAACAACGACCTTGATGACTTTTTGTGGACGGCGCAAAACATTGGTTTTGTTTCGGCCGACCAAAAAGAGGCCGAGGCCGGAACCGCCGTTGTAGACAATGGCAATGCTGTTGTTACCTTCCAAAACATAAATGTTACAACAATCCACAAAAGCAAGGGGCTGGAGTATCCAATTGTTATATTGGTGGGGGCAGGTCGTCCATTCAACCGCGACGATTTAAACAAAGACTTTTTGTTGTCCAAAAATTTTGGAATAGCACTTTCAAGTTTCGACAGCCTTGAGCGGGTTAAAAGCAACAACTTGCTAAAAAGTTCAATCAGACTCGAACTTCAAAAACAGTCGCTAGAGGAGAGCATTCGCGTGCTTTATGTTGCCATTACCCGCGCGGTAAACCACTTGGTGATTATTGGCACTGGCGATCCAACCGAGCCCGACACAATCAACAAAAATATTTTGTCGTCAAATAACTTTTTTGACCTAATTTCAAAATATTTCAACGGGCAACTGCCAAAATCCTATCTTGAGGTTTCAAAAGAAAGTTTTGAAATGCTTTCTGAAAATTCAAAAACCGAAGTGCCTGTTCCAACAATGTTGTTGCCGCACAACGATCAAATGGTTGAAGAAATAAAACGCGGATTTTTGCAAGAATATCCTTTTGCCGAGTCCACAAAACTCTCACAAAAATACTCGGTTACCGAACTTGCTCAAAAAGAAAAAATTGTAAACCTAAAACCAATGGCTGCCGAGTCTACATCCGACATAGGCAACGCCTATCATCACATCATGCAGCATATTTCCTTTAGGGCAACAACCCCCGAAGCGCTCCAAAAAGAAAGAGAGTACCTAACACAATCTGGGCTTACAACCGAGGAAGAATGGAATTTGGTGGATTGTGAAAAAATTCTAAATTGTTTAAACTCGCCATTGTTTATTGTTTTGTCAAATGGCAAACGCAAAATCTTGCGCGAACAGCAATTTATCATGCAAGTTGCAGCCAACAAAGTTGGACTTTCAAAAACCGTAACCGACAAAGTTTTGGTTCAGGGCGTGTTTGATATGGTCGTTTTTGACAAAGACTATTGTTTGATAGTAGACTACAAAACCGGCGGTGCAGCAACCGAAGAAGAATTAAAACAAAAGCACAAAAAACAAATGGAGCTTTATGCAATGGCCGCACAAATGGCTTTTGATATGCCCGTTAAAACTGCAATATATTCCTTTGCAATGCAAAAACTAATACGACTGTAGTTTAAAAATCAATCTCAACATTTTACAAACATATTTTTGTTTGCTATAATGCAAGCGAATGGAGAACAAAAAATGGATATTTTTGAATATTTAAGAACCGCATTCCATGTTGTGAAAGCATTTGCCACTCAAGACAAAATTTTTTATTTGGGCTTGGGCGTGTTGGGTGCCTTCATAATTTGGACAGTTCTATCACTCGTTTTTAGCCACGAGCTAAAGTGCGCACGTGTTTGGCACAAAATCAAAAAAATAATTCCACCATCGGGTGAAATTACAACCGAAATGTATTTTGCATTCACTGCACAACTCAAAAAACTTCCAACAGCAGTTGGCCGCAACTGGAAAAAATACGAAAACCAAAAGACAGGCAAACCCAGCGACTATATCACACAAACCGACATGCTAGATTCGCCTTTGTCGGGTGGTGTGCACAAACAAAATCGTTCAATAATGAAATTTGCAATTTGGTTTGTGTCGTTCTTCTTTTTCCTTTTGTCGTTTGCCTCACTTGGCGGCGAAGAGGTTTTGACTGCAAAAATAATAACCGAGTCGCTTATTATTCCATTTGTGCTTTTTGCGCTATACCGCCTAAACTACTATATCTACACCGCAATCCGCCAAAACATCTACCACCTAACAGTTGATGATTTTCAGGACCTTGTGGACTATTTGGACCAACGAATCGACATCAACGAAATTTTTGATGGCAAAGAAAACCTTTTGGTTCTAAACAGCAATGTATACGAAAATTCAATAACCCAAACCGAAAAACCGGCCGAACGCATTGTTGAAGATTTGCCAAAAGTAGAAAAACCTCAAGACCAAACACCAAACGTTGCTCAAAAAGAGTTTTATCGCAATAAATCGGGCAAGGTTGAAATCCGCAATCAAAAAGAATTTTCAGAAGCATTGGTTGTGGTTGAACAACTTTTAGACGATGGCGAAGCCGACCCCAAAACCAAAGACGAAAAAACCAAAAAAGTGGCCGAACTAATGGAAGCCATGACAAAATATCGCAACAAAAATATCAAATAAAGGTGAAATATGAAAAAGAAAAAACAAATAACAAAAACAATGACAATCGAAGAAGTGCTAACCCTAAACCCAAACTTTGCAACAATCCTAACCAGTTATGGAATGCATTGCTTTGGCTGCCCATTTTCACGCATGGAAACTTTGGAACAAGCCGCCGAAGTTCACGGCTTCAACGTTGACGCTCTCCTCGAAGAACTTAATAAATAGGTGAGCCATGAACTTGCTTTGCTGTATTAACAACGATTACACTTTGCAGTTGTTAAATCTTTTGTGTTCTATTCGAAAATATAATAATGATAAGATTTGTTTGTATATTTTAACAACAAATCTAAATTCAAAATCTCAAAACAAAATACTTCAGGTTTGTCAAAAACTGAACATCAACTGCAACATAAAAAATGTAACATTAAACAAAGATATGTATAGTTGCAAACACTATTCTGTTGATATGTATTTGAGACTATTTGCTTTTGATTTGTTGCCTGCTGATGTTGAAAAAGTTTTGTATTTGGATGTTGATACCATTGTTTGCGATGATATAAAAAAATTGTACGACATAAACATAGATTCAAATCTTTTGGCGGCTGTTTGTGATAGAATCTACGAAAAGGAAGAACCACTATCGGATCTAGATAATGATTGGTTGGAATATATTAAAAATCAAAATATAGACCACAAATATATCAATTCGGGCGTGCTGCTCTTAAATTTAAAAAATATCAGACGAAACTGGAATGTAAAAAAATTAGAAGAATGTATTGCATCAACAATCAGGACACAATGTCCAGACCAAGATGTTTTAAACAAACTGCTCAAAAACACCGATCTTAAAGAACTTGAAGATAGGTTTAATTATTATATTAAACACGAAGACAAAGTAGAAAAAATAGATTCGCCAGTTATCATCCATTATATTGGAAGAATTAAGCCATGGAACACATACAGGCTAAACAAATGGGAAAAACTTTGGTGGCAAATACCAGATCAGAAATTGATAGGTAAATGTTACGTTGGGCGCAAGCGATTGCACTTTTGTTTAAAAAGAGCAAACGAAGACTTTTGTGCGAAATTAAAAAGAGGGTTTAACAAATTATTAAAAAGGAAGTGAAATTCACTTCCTTTTATTTTGAATTTAGTTTTCAGCTTTTTTGCGTTTTTTTAACGCTGATTTAATTTTTGCGGAATATTCTTTTGCAACATTTTTTATGTATTTAAATTCTTCGGTTTTAAATGTGCAAAGTACAAATAGCGAAGTTATAACCACAAGGTTGATAAGGATTTCAAGAACAATCCAACCAAATCCGTTTGGGAAAAAGCTATAGACAAAATACAGCAGTGCGCCAAGCCCGGCCATGGCAACAAAAATAATTATTTGTTTAACAAAATACCAAACTGGTTTTTTGTTAAATACTTTTTTGAACAGAATAAACGGTTCTATGGAATAGTTTGTGAGTAATCTGCCGATTATGGTGGCTGCTAAAATGCCCAAAATTCCCCAATAAATACCCAACAAAATAGACAGTCCAATGTTAACAATAGCAGTTGCCAGTGTTAAATATTTAACCTCTTTGTAAAGTCCAAAATTTTCTCTAAATATCCAAATAGGGCAAGTGGCAACAGTAAAGTAGAACGAAACACAAATAACAATAACAGTTTTAAAGTCAAACAAAAATTCTGGACCAACCCAAATTGCAATGAAGTCATTAAAAACTGTAAAAAAGCAGATTGTTGCAAATGTTCCTACATACTGGAAAAACAACAGCAAGACGTTGAATATTTTATAGGATTTTTGAGGGTCATTTTCAACAGAAAGATTTCCAACGCTTGCATATAGTGCATATATAAACACGTTGATAACACCTGTTACCGCGCCAACTAGCATGTTGTAGTTTGAATAAACGCCAACTGCAATTGTGCTAACAAGCACCGAAATCAAAATGTTGTCGGTGCAGTTTTCCAAAACAAAACCCAGTTTGTAAATAAAAGTGCTTCGAATGTTGTGATTTATTGTCTTTTTTGTTTCTGCGTCTATCGGTGCTGGATTTTTGATTTTTGTGTAGCTATAATGTTTGTCGGCCCAAATGCTCAATGCGATATTTTGAAAGAGTGTTACAAGTGAAAAAATTGAAAGGTGAATAATGTAATTTTTGAAAATAAACAAGCAAGCAATTTGCAATCCATACAAAATAATATAAAAAATGCAGTTAAAAATTTTGATTACAAACAATTTTTGGTCGGCGTTTATCAACGATTGCTTGTAGCACATCACATACGAAAAACAGCTGTTTGCTAAAAACAATAAATAATAAATGTATAGATCTCTGGTTGAAATATTAATATCATTTGAAATCAAAAATTTTAGCACTGGCAAAAGTGCAAGGCCAATCACCAAAACCGCAATTGCAATGTATGTGTATAATTTCTTGTAATATTTCATGATTGATGCAATGGCTGCATCATC
>SAMEA104315437__coassemble_461_pt1 | contig 20108 bp, 6 predicted proteins | sample SAMEA104315437__metabat2_high_PE_028 | metagenome-assembled genome bin SAMEA104315437 (sample SAMEA104315437) | gut metagenome | biome: Monkey gut; feature: monkey-associated habitat; material: faeces | place: China | collected 2013 | reverse complement strand
TCATTGCTAACCAACAAAACCTTTGGCTCTTTCAAAACATCACCATAAATTCGGTTAAATGTTCTAACAATTTCGTTTGTTTGTTCACAAACAGGAACTTGGTCCTCTCCCACCGGCACAACGTCCGACATAAAGGCAGTAATATCGGCTGCCTGAAAAATCGGATAGGTCAAAAATCCAGCAGGAACATTTGTTCCCATTTTCTTTTGTTTCATTTCGTCCTTAACTGTTGGGTTGCGTTGCAAACGCGACAGTGTAACAAGGTTCAAATAATACATCGAAATTTCAGCAAGTTCTGGCACACCCGACTGCACAAACAAAGTGCACTTGTCAGGGTCAAGCCCACAAGCCAAATAGTCAAGCATCAATTCATCAACATTCTTTCTGATTTTTTCAGGATCAAAAGCGTTGTCGGTTAGTGCTTGCGTGTCGGCAATAAACACAAAACTATCATACTTACCCGAGTTCTGAAGTTCAACCCAGTTCGAAACAGCCCCAGCATAGTGGCCCACATGCAATGGTCCAGTTGGTCTAGTTCCCGTAAGATATCTCTGTTTTTCCATTTTTATCTCCTATTTAACAATTTTATCAATGGTGCCGCCACCCAAAACATATCCGTCTTTGTCATACAAAACAACAAATTGTCCAGGTGTAACAGCACGCTGTTTGGTTTTAAAAACCATTTTAATGTGCTTGTCATCAACAACCTCAACCTCAACAGCCTGGTCGTCCTGACGATATCTAAATTTTGCAAAACAATCAAACTTTTTGCTTTGCGGCAACTTTGGAATCCAGTTCATTCCGCTGGCCTCAAGTCCACTCGACAAAAGTTCCTCACCCTCTCCTTGGGTAACATACAAAATATTGTTTTCAAGATCTTTGTCAACAACAAAAAAACTTTCGCCGTTTCCATCTTTTTGCCCGCCAATGCCAAGGCCTCGGCGCTGACCCAATGTATAATACATCAAACCATCGTGCCTGCCCATAATTTTCCCATTGCGTTTGTCCACAATGTTTCCGGGTCGCGATGGCAAATAGGTCTTCAAAAAGTTCTTAAAGTTTCGTTCTCCAATAAAACAAATTCCTGTGGAATCTTTTTTGGTTGCCGTTGCAAGTCCTTCTTCTTTTGCAATTTCTCTAACTTTAGTTTTTGGCATGTCCCCCAAGGGGAACCATACCCACGACAATTGTTCCTGATTAAGCTGATTCAAAAAGTAACTTTGGTCTTTTGATAGATCCTCGGCCTTTCTCAAAAAAAACTCTCGGTTTTTTTCTTCAACTCTAGCATAGTGTCCAGTTGCAATTTTGTCGGCACCCAGCATTTGGGCCTCTTCAATAAAAGGTCCAAACTTAATTTCACGATTGCACAAAACATCTGGGTTTGGAGTTCTACCTTTTTTCAGTTCATCCAAAAAATAACTAAAAACTCTGTTCCAATACTCTTTTGCAAAATTAACACTAAAACAAGGAACACCAATTTTTGTTGCAACTCGAGCAGCATCTTTCCAATCCTGTTCGGCGGTGCAAACACCATTTTCATCTTCTTCGTCCCAATTTTTCATAAAAAGGGCCACAACATCATATCCTTGTTGCTTCAAAAGAAGAGTGGCAACCGAACTGTCAACTCCACCCGAAAGTCCAACAACAACTCTAGGCATTTTTTCCTTCATATTCATTATTCAACTCAATTTCTTTTTTAATGTATTTTCTACCCAAAATTTTTCGGGTATCAAAATTCAGCGAATCAATATAGGCTTTTTTCGACTCCGAATATCTATATTTGTCAACAATAATTCTAACCAAATCAAATATCCAGCACAACACAAACACAAGCCCAAATCCGCCACCCAGCGAAACGCCCACAGCGGTTCTCAATACATCCACCGAAACAACAATAACCGAAATCAAAAAGCTTCCTAGTGTAATTCCGGCACGTGTCCAATTTCGTGCATAAAAGTTGTGCGCGCCCATATATCCAAAAAAGATACAAAGCAAAAGCATTTTCACTTTCGACACCCTTTCAGGAATTTGGGTTGCCGCCCTGTTAACATACTTCATAACTTTTCGTTTTGCAAGCATGCGGTCGGCCCATTTTGCAATCTCCCACCATTTCAACTTTTCGGGAATATCATACTTTTTGCCCGATTTTTGTTTTGGTGGATTTTTGTTTTCAAGATAAGTAACATCCGAAACATCAATGCCAATCTTTCCATCGGCATCGGTGGTCTGACCAAACATTTCAACTTTTTTGTGTTTGTAAACTTTTTGCTTTTTGTTTTTCTTTTTGTCGCGCTCAAGCTTTTTTGCTTTGCTTTTTGAAGCGCCCTGCTCTTGCGCTGCCCTAATGCGTGCTTCGCGCTCAAGCTGCTCGCGCTTTGCAACCGACATGTTTTCCGAAACAACAACACGTTCCTCAACCAGTTCGTTGCGCTCTTTGGTCAAATCTGTGGCGGCTTTTGCACTGATTTTTTCATCAAAAAGCCGTGTGCCACAATTTGGGCACACATGCTCACAACGTTTAACCAATTGTCCACAGCGTGGACAAAATTTCATTCCAAAAGCCATCTAAAATTTCCTTATCAATTCAAAGCGCCATCAACTCTTGCCATGTGCTCAATAAGGTCAAGCACTTTGCAAGAATAGCCCCATTCGTTGTCATACCAAGCCACCAACTTAACAAAGTTAGGATTAAGCATAATTCCAGCATTGGCATCAAACACACAAGTGTTAACCTGGCCAATCATATCCGACGAAACAACAGGCTCTTCGGTGTAGCCAATAATGTTTTTGTATTTGCCCTTTGAGGCAGATTTCATTGTCTTTTTAATGTCTTCATATGTGGTTGCTTTTGCAAGGCGGCAAGTAAGGTCAACCACCGAAACATCAACGGTAGGAACCCTAAAGCTCATACCAGTAAGTTTGCCCTTAAGTTCTGGAATAACTTCACCAACAACCTTTGCAGCGCCGGTAGAAGATGGAATAATATTAACCCCAGCAGCACGTCCGCCACGCCAGTCTTTTTTGCTCGAACCATCAACAGTAAGTTGGGTTGCAGTAATGGAGTGAACGGTGGTCATAAGGCCTTCAACAATTCCGTACTTTTCGTTAATAACTTTGGCCAAAGGAGCCAAGCAGTTGGTTGTGCAACTTGCGTTCGAAACAACCTTCATCTTTTTGTCATAAGTTTCGTGGTTAACACCAAAAACAAACACAGGAGTGCCCTTTCCGGGTGCAGTAATAACAACCTTTTTGGCACCGCCCTCAAAGTGCAAACTTGCATCCTCAAGCTTGGTGAATTTGCCGGTTGCTTCGGCAATATATTCTGCCCCAGCCTTTTTCCAAGGAACTAGATTAGGTTCACGCTCGGCAAAAAATTTAATGTGGCGTCCGTTAACAACCAAATCACCATCTTCAACCGAAATTTTTGCCTTAAACTCGCCATGAACGGTGTCATACTTAAGCATATATGCAGCATATTCAACAGTCAAAAATGGGTCGTTAATAGCCACAACTTCAATCTTTTTGTTTTCCACAACACTTGCACGCAAAATCAAACTTCCAATGCGTCCAAATCCGTTTATTCCAACTTTAACAGTATCTCTTTTCATAAAAAGCCTCCTTTAAATTAGTTTTATTTTAAAACATTTTATTCAATATCGCAACCAATTGAGCAAACTAAAACCCAAAAAAGAGCAGAATAACCTGCTCTTTTGTCAATTAATAAACTATACTTTCATGCTAAACGGCTTTTTGGCAGCTTCGGCAGCCTTTTTCTTCTTTTCTTTGGCTTTTGCCTTGTCGGCATCTTCTTTGGTCTTCTTGTTTCGTTTATCCAAAGTTTCGGTAGAACCACTTTCAAGTTCGGCTTTGCGCTGCTTAACATCCATTTTTGCAGCCCTCTTGGCTTTTCGGTTGTCTCTAGCATCCTTGCCAAACAATTGAGTTGCAGCAGCACCACCAGGAATAAATCCTTTTGCGTCGCCAGCAAGTTTGGTTGCCGAATCTATCAAAAATTTACCCGAAACAACTTCTGCTGTTTTTTCAACAACGGCCTTAACTCCGCCAACAACCTCATCACCACTGGCAATAGGATCGTAGTCTGATCCAACCAATGAGCCAATGGTTTTGGATGTTGAAGGAATAAGTGTAAACAGCACCAAGTAAAACATCAGCCAAACACAAAGGTTCATAAATGTTGCAAGCGTTCTTGGCGACAGCGAACTTCCCCTAAAGTTTGTTGCAACAAATTCGGCGGTAAATATCGGCTCAAATCCGGCCAAAACCGGAATCAAAACAAACACAAGGTTAAGCCCAATAACAATGCCGTAGGCGCCAAATATTCGGCCCACAAACTGTTTTGTCCAGTTCTTAAACCTGTCGTCGCCCAACGGCAAAGTTGCAGCAAAAACAGGATAAGTAATAAACAACATGGCCAAGTCAAACACTCTCGAAATTAGTCCAAACATGGCTTTTGACAAAATGGTCATCAGCATAACCGAACCAAATGCCAAAACTACAATGTTAATATCCTTAACACTTTCGACCGAATGCAAAGGAATTCCGTTGTTAAAGTTATAGTCAATTGCAATGGCGTTAGAATCCAGCGTTGCTGCAGTGTCGGTGCGCTTTGTAAAGAAGTTCCATGCATCATCCCTAAAATAAACTTTAGGAATCAAATCATCCAAACTCAATCCAGTAATAGTCTCAAGCACAAAGTTGATACCACCCGCCAAATTAAGTTTGCCGTCTTTCGACTCATAAGTTATTTGTGGCAAAAGGTCAAACAGCACAGGTGCCCTAACAATATCTCTTGAAAACTCAATCGCCCCACCGTTTTCACGAATGTAGGTTGGGTATCCGTCTTTAGTAAACACGCCCTTTGCAACAACAGGTTGGCTTGCGTCCAAATATTCGCTGTAAAACTTGCCCGAATAGTTGTTCACACGCTCTTTGTAGTTTCTGAACAATTGATATTCAAATTCAATCGAGCCGTTTTCGTTTACCTTCTCATGCTTTGTGCACAACAAATAAACTGCGCCCAGCGACTCACTTCTGCTGTTGTTAAATTCATACGACAAATAAAATCTTTTGCCGTCCTGAAGCACGCCAGGAATTTCTTCGGCAATCTTCGAGTTAACATAAACTTTTAGTTCAAGTTTGTCGGCTTCTTCAATGTAGATAGTTGGTTCATAAACAATATTGCCTTGTCCATCTTTAGTTGCCACATATCCCCAAAACGGCGAATCACTGCCCGAAACTCCGTCATTAAGCCCAATTTGTTTTGCAAGTTCAAAGGCATTAACAACATACAAGTCTTCACGAGAACGAACCAAATAGTCCACAACATCGGCCATAACATAATAGTCCGAAAGATAAACGCTCATGTTCTTGTCAAAAAAGCTGTTCCAAGTAACAGTTTCACCTGAATTGTCGGTCGTTTGTGCCTCTTTTGCAACTTCAGCAAACGAGAAGAAAATATTGTTGTAGAACTGCCACCAGGTATACACGCCCCTCTTCCACTCGCTTCGGTTCAAATCCTCCTGCATGGTGGAATTCATGGTGCTGTTGTTTTCGCCAGCATCTGGCAATGTCATACTGTCTTTGTCGGCAGTCTTAAAGTCAAATGTAATAGGAATCCTTGCCCCTGCATCGGCATATTTCCGATATATGTTGGATTCATAGGTGGAGGCAATAAACACCTCACTTGCAATGGTCGAGTTTTGCGATCTGCCACCCAAGGCATTGTCAACACTCTTCAAAACCGAGTTAGAAAGCAAAATTCCACCAAAAGCAATAAATGGAATAATCACAATCAAAAAGATTGACGAAAGTGATCTAACCAAAATTTGGCGTTTGCTGTTGTCTTCGGCACCATTCAAAAAACTGTCATATTCGGTTTTCAAAATGGCCACAATAGCAAACACAATCAAAAGCACAATACCCAAGCCAATAAATGCCTTAAATATTTTCCAAACACTGCTATTAAACACAAACCTAAACACCATATCAACTTCGGTAGCATTTTTAATGTTTGCCAAGTCTTCAACGGCATTTTGTCCAGCAAGTTCCTTAACAGCAATGCCCAAAAAGTCAACAATATTCAAAATCAATTTCGAAATAAAGTAAAACAGGTTAAACAACATGGTAACAAACCATGTTCCAATCTTTTTGCCCATGCTCTTAAAGAACAAGGCAATGTTGTCACCAACACTCATATCACGAAGAGAATTTTCCGACGCGGAAGAATCACCCGCACCACTTGCGAGTGAACTTACCACGTCAAACATCCTCATCATAAATTTGTTCATAAACTACCTATTTTCTCTTTCTTTTTCGCGTTTTTCCCTAGCGGCATCTTTCTTTGCGCGCATATCGTCTTTCATTTTGCGCTTTTTGTCCATACTGTCTTTCAGGTTCTTTTCTGCAAGTTTTGCAACGTCTTTTGGCACTCCGTTTGCCCTAGCCACAACATATGCAGCTTTTGCGGCAACTTTGTCCTTAACCTTGCCACCTGCCCGAATCATGTTTTTGGCAATTGCCCCACCAGGTATCATGTTTCTTGCGGTTGCAGCAGCCCCCGAAAGTTTGTCAATGGCGTACTGACCCGAAACATGGTCTTTAACGGTGTCAACACTTGCCCTAACATTTTTCTGCACCTGTTCACCTTTGTCAAAAATATCTTGGTCGTTTCCGGGTGAAACAAGCGGTTGCAACAATTTTGGCGCACGTCTAATAAGTCCAATTGCTGCAAATATAAATATAACTCTAAAGATGTAATTAACAAACTCAATGCTGCCGAAGTTTTTCATAATTCCATTTTGCATAATGGCTTCGGCACCTTTCGAGCCAACTTCAAAGAATTCCATGCTGTTGATAATAGGAATAAAGATAAAGAACGCATTAAGTCCAATCACAATTCCATAAACCGACAGCACACTGCCAATTATTTTGTCGCGCCAAGTTACATATTTTCCACTAACATCATCTTTGTCAAGCGGCATTGTCGAAATCAGTGGCGGAGCCAAAACAAACAGCACGGTAATGTCAAATATGCGCTGAATAAGACCCCAAACTGCCCTCACAATGGCCGAAACAATCAAAATTGTTCCAAACAACAGAATAATAATGTTAAGGTCGGCAACCGAATAAAACGCCTCAATTCCAAGCCCTCTAAAGTCATAGCTCATTGGCACATAACCGCGGTCAACCGAGCCCACAACAGTTTCTTTGCTTCCATAGGCAAAGTTAAGAGTCATGTCGGCCGAAATCCTTGGAATTTTCTCAACAATCATTTGAGTTAGGGTTTTTCCGGCAAACAACTTGGTAACACCATTAACAAGCGTTGAAATCAATCCACCCTTAACCTTAATGTCTTCCATCGATTGATAATAGGCCTCAATACCCATTTTCGATGCATTAACAACATAAACATCATCGCGATAAAATTCAATCACGCCGTCCGATGTTTGCCTAATAACTGTTGGGTTGCCCTCTTTGTCAATAATACCCTTTGCAACAATAGGATAATACACTTTTCCCGAACCATATGGGTTAACAACATATCTCGAGTAAAATTCTTTTGCCGAGTCGTTTTTGTTGGTAACCAAATATGGCACAAAACGTTCGGTTGATTGGTCATATGTGCAAATAACAAACACCGAGCCAATATTTTCGTCCTTAAGGGCCGAACCAAATTGGGTCGAATATTCCTTTCCAACCAAACCAAGGTCAGGCCTATCTTTTTCGCCCGCAAGCTGTTTAACCAAACTCTTTGTATAAATGTCGCTGTCAATAACAGTAACAACATTCTCACCCACACCGCTTGTTTGATAGTCTGCACACATCAGTGCAAGCATCGACAAAAATCTGTCGGCAAGTTCGGTATCATTCTCGCCAGGTCTCGACACAACATTCACAATAGCGTTCATTGCATCACGACGATAATCCAAGAAGGTTTTTCCAGTGGAAATACCACCCTCTCCAATTGTCATTTTGCGGTTAAACAAGTCAACTTCATAATATTTTCCGTTAACAAACTTAACCAGCGATTTTTCAGACAAACCAGCATATTCAACTTCAGAAAATGCCTTCAAATAACATCCCGCTCCCGAACTATAGGCCGACAAAACGTAGTATGTTTCTGAAGTATAAGTTTTTCCATTAATTGGTTTACTCGTCGGATACAAAACGCCATCAATCACAACATTTCCATTTTCAACTTCAAAATATCTGCCATCTTCATACTTAATGAGTGTTTTTTGTTCCAATTGTTCTTTCTGGGCTGCGGTAATAGCATCGCTGAAATAATGCCCGCCATTTACATAATCCGAGTCCAAAACATAATAGGTCAAAACATCAAAACGCTGTCCTTCAATTGTTGCAAAAACTCCGTCCTCGTCTTGATTCAACTCAAAAACAACACCCGAGGTTGACTCTTCATATTCAAAGCCCCAATATCTCACAAGGTCTTCAATCACACTCTTCTTAAGAGCACTGTCAACGCGCAATTCGGCATCACTGCAGTTATATTTTCTACCACTGCAAACCCCAACAAGATTGTTCAAATCGGCCCCTGCAAAAACAAATGGCACACGTCTAACAGTTTGTCCATCATCAACAACCCAAGTGGTGGTAATTTCATACGAAATCTTTTCACTATTCACTGCAAACTTCGACACACTCCAGTCTGCCAAAGTCAGTTCATAGTTGTTGTTATACACTCCTGCCGAATTTGCAATTTTGTTTCTAATATTTGCAATATCAACATTGTTGTTGGTCTTGTCGGCAATTTCAACAAAAATACCATTTTCAAAATAAACAAGCCCAATTTGTCTTGCAATGTCTGGGAACTGTCCCAAAATCTTTTCAACAACAAAGTTTCCAAACATCTCATAAAACTCGCTGCCAATCACACTATCTTTTACATCGGCTCCAACCGAAACAAGATTTGATTTGTTCAAGGCAAACGAAATGTTTCCAAGTTTTTCCACAAAGTCGTTAAGCTCGTCAAAACTCGACTTAAATACATAGTGGTCTTCAACTTTTTCAAGTTTAATAAGTCCGCCATAACTTGGGTCAACATATAAAAACTTGCTGTCCGAGTCATAAAATTCCGAGAAGCATTCCTTCAATTGGTTACCAAACGCAAGTTCAGCAATTTCGGTGGTCGACAATGTAAGCGAAACATTATACACCTTGCCGTTAATGGTGATATTAACGCTAGACGAAGTAATTGCACTAACCGCGTCCCTAAACGAAGTAACAATCAAATACTTCTGAATTGAAAGCAATTGTTCGGTAATGGTTTTAACTTGCTCAAAGTTTCCTTTGGTTGAAATAATGCTATACTTATTTTTTGCCAAACGCAGTTCTTCTTCCAAATCAGCAATCAACTGCTTAATGTCCTGTCCTGCAAACGAGGCCTCATCTGCCCGCCTCACCGAATAGCTGTTAGAGGTTGTTTCATATGTTTCGTTGTCATACGTAATCTTAACATTATATGGACATTCATCAATCAAATAGTAGAACAAAGCCTTAAATTCTACCAACTGCTCGCCGAAATCGCCAGAATTTTTGTATTCTTTTGCAACATCCATATTACCACTGGCTATGCTGTCAAGCACTTCCTGAATGTTGGAGGCATCACCATTGTACAAATACACCAATGCTCCAACAATAATATCCTGTTCAGCCGACAAATTATTGCTATTAGTGTTTCCAAATTCTTCAAACGAAGCCAAAATGTTTTCGTTCTGACGCATTCTAAACAAAACCGAGTTAAATTTCAAAATAGATTGCGACAACCTACCAAAATAGTTCCTAAATTCTTCGGTAAGCATAATAGATACCAAATATTGTTTGTAGGTCGAAATAGATGGCGAATCCAACATATCATCATCGGCAACTCCTTCTTGATAGGCCGCATCTTCCAAAACTTGCGCCATCATGTTGTTAAAGATGCGCTGAAATGCATTAATTTGCCCAATCAAAGTGTTGTAGTTTTGTTCACCACCAACACTCCTTGCAATGGCCGCCATAACTTCGTCCTAATAAATCGACGAATACACCAAGTTTGCAGTGCTTGTGCCCTCTTCGGCCTCCATCTGCTCGCCCAAGAACAATTCCGACATAATAAGTCCCAGCGGGCTAACAAAAGCAGTAGGAATGTCAATTTGGCCCGAAATGCCAATAACATCACTGTTCTTAACAATATTTGTCCAAGTTCCACTTTCGATAAATCTTTCAATACCAATGTCCGAATACACAATCGAAAGGTCGTTATACAATTTTTCAGGCCAGCTAACACGCTTGTAGCAAACCTCAAGTTTGTCTTTTGGCAACACAACCTTGTTGCCATATTGGTCGCGATATTCGGTTCCATCATCAAGAATCAAAACCGAATCTCTTGGCACGCGGTCAACCTTGCTGCCAACATTTGAAGTATCGCAAATATAGGCATAGTCACCATTTGCCTTTTTAATTTCAGCGGTGGTTGCCAACTTGTAGGCGTTGTAATACACACCATCTTTCAAAACCACCGTAATTGGGTCGCGTGTTTGCAATTGCTCAATCTTGGTGTTGTAGGTATATTTTGTAATGATGTAAACTCTGCGCAAAGTACCATCCTTGTCCTTTGCCATTTCCGATTTCCATCTAATATAGTTGCTATAGCCGTCCACTCTTTCAAGCACACGGAAGGTGTTGTTGGCATAGTCGCCCACTGCCAAAATACGTTCAATGGTTTCAACAGCGTCGGCAATCGGGGTCGAGGCCAAACCGGTTGAGTTTATATATTCCTTAATATAATATTCAATGTTTCCAACATTGGTTTTTGCTCTATCGCCAATGCCAAACGCATCACGATAAGCCACCGAGAATGTGTTGCCCGAAACAATCGAATAATACATATTCATTCCAATCTTGTCTTTAACTGCCTCCCAGTCAATTCCGGGGTCATCAACCGTCTTAATGTAATATTGCAGCGATTGAGTAACAGCCCAGTCCACAAAATCGGCCATAACATAATATTCTTCAGCAGTAGAAACAACATTTTCGTAGCCATTCCACTTGTTGGAGTTGTAAATTTTGTTGTTCTTATAAACCAAGGTGTCTTTCCAACTGTCAAACTTTCCAGTTGCAAAACTGTTAAACACTTCCTTGCCATTCCAGCCAGCATAAGCATTTGCAATCTGCTCGGCCGTCATAATCGAAGCAAAACCGGTTTCGGCAGGGTCCTCAAAATCAAACAGCATAGGCGCTCTTGTGCCCCTGTTTGCATAGTTTCTATATCTATTTGCCTCATAGGTCGACGAAACAAACACCTGCCCACCCAGCGATGTGGCGTTTGTGTCGACCCTAAACGCATTGTTTGCACTGTTCAAAACCGCGTTTGAGCCAATTATAAAAATAAATAAGAATATTGGCATTGCCAAAAACAAGAACAAACTCTTGCAAGCACGCCTAATAACAGGACCTTTTGAATTGTCTGCATCATTCGAATACGAATCATATTCGCCCTTAATAATTGCAATAATCGCAAAAACAATCACCAGCAAAATGCCCAGTCCCAGCATCGAAACAAACACCTTCAAAACAGTGTCGTTCAGCAAAAATCTAAAGATTGGGTTGCCTTCAAAATCGGCATTAATATCATAGTTTTTGTTTCCGGCCGAAATACCCGAAAGTTTTTCAACCAAAATTTGGCAAAAGTCCACAAAATTAAGTGCAAATCGGCTAATCAAATAAACCAGATAAAACAAAAAGCCAACAACTTTGTCCAAACACCAAAGCATAATTTGACCAAACGCACTTTCGGCATCAACTATTTCGGTTGGGGTCGAAGCAGCCGCAATTTGGCCAACAGAAACGCCAAACTTTGATGCGAATACATTCGCACCAAAGTTTGAAAAAACGCTCAAAAGTTTTGCAATTCCTGTCTTTAGCATTTTGTCCTCAATTGTCAATTATTTGTCTGTGTCAACATCCACACTTTCGTCTTTAGTTTCAACAGACTCAACCGACGAATCAACTTTTTCTTCCTCGGCATCTTCGCGCTCGGCCTCGCTTTGGGCATAGCGCTCTCTCATAAGTTCTTCTTCTCTAGCAATTTCTTCAGCGGCCTTTCTTGCTTCCTCTTCACGTCGTTTTTCGCGCTCTTGCATCACAGCAACAAAGTGCTCTGCATCAATAAATTTACCATTTTCGTCAACTCGGTTTTCTTCAAACAAATACCTAATGTTGTCAGCATAAACAATCTCAACATTGGTTCTTGAAAATGCGCCGGTAATAAAGAAGCAGCAACCACGTTGGTTTGTAACAATGTTGTTTTGTTCGCTTTCATTAATTTCGCCCGATTTCTCATACAAAGCAACCAAGTCATTAATATCGTTTGGTGCCAGCGAGAATATCATCGAAAATTGCGAGGCGTTAATAATAGCGGTCGATTTTCTAGCAATTTCAGGGCTACCAACAAAGTCCTTAATGTTCTGCGAAATAACAATCTGCATTCCCTCATACTTACGAATACGTTTAGCCAATTGGAACATAAAGTCCAAAGCAACCGGCTTTTTCTCATCAATAAACACGTGAGCCTCATCAATCGCAACAATAATCTTGCGTTTGGTGTGGTTTTTGTCGTTGTAGTCTTTATTCTTAAACACTTCGTTTTCAAGCCAACGCATAATCAAAAGCATTTGCGCATTTGCAATGTCGTTGTTTTTGTTCGAAAGCAAGCTTTGGAATTGGAACACAATAAAGTTTTCATCGGCCGTAATCGACGAATAACCGTTCCAAAGGTTGCTGTTTCGTCCGCCCTTTGCAAACTTGGCAATATAAGTTCTAATAACCTTAAGGTTATTTTTCATAAACTCGTCTTTTTCTTTGTCGTAGCGCTTAATAACATACTCATACAAGTCTTGGAAAATTGGGAACTGATTTGGTTTAAGTTTTGTAATATCAGTTTCCTCATTAATACCCATTTCGTTGTAAAGATCCTTAACACACTCGTTCAAAACCTCAAGCGCGTCTTTGGTAATACCGTCCAAAATAACCTTAAAGAACTCTTCCAAAAACTGCAAGTGCGCAGCCAGCGAAACATTTTGTCCCCTGTCGCCCTCGTCTTCCAAACTGGTAACAATCTGGAATGGGTTAATACGACCCTCGGTTGCATTACCAACGTCCACAACCTTACCACCAAGGTTTTTGGCCAACTTAACATACTCTTTTTCTGGGTCCAAAACAAACACACGGCTGTTGTCGGCAGCAAGGTGCGCCAACAAACCTTTTGTTGCAAACGACTTACCAGAACCCGATTTACCCAAAATAATAAGGTTTGAGTTAACACGGTTTTTGTCGCGTTGGAAAAAGTCAATAAAGAATGGTTCGGTGTTGTAGCCCACAAAAATACCCTTTGGGTCCTGAACTGCATCCGAAATAAATGGGAAGATGGCAGCCAGCGACGACGAGTTAATACCACGTTCCAAGCGCTTCAAGTGCGAAAATCTCGAAATGTTTCCATTAATAAAGGCATCTTTTTGCATACCAAACATTTCATTAAACTTAAATCCGCCCCTGCGCAGCATGGTCTTCATTTGTTTTTTCTGCACTTCATCACAAGTGATAAAAATGTTGGTATCAAGCAAGGTCTCGTTTCCACTCTTAAGCGAAATCAACAACTCTTGCAAAGATTCATAGTGGGTGTTCTTTTCAATTTGCTTACTTGCTTTTTGGCGCTTCTGAATCTGAATCTCCATTTCCATAAGCGATTTATCAATTCGGCTTTCGGCATCACCTTGTGGCACAGTCCTAAACTTGCACACAACCATGCTTCCGGGCACATTAAAGAATGCGTTACCCCAGGCATTTCTAACAGTGTTTGGATATTCAGCAATGGTATAAATCTTCTTCTTTTTGCCATTAATCGAAAATCCGGTTGCACCAAACTCCAAGCGGTCTGGCATAATCCACTGCAAATAGTCTTTTGGGTCAAGTTTGTCAACTTCACGCTCGTCAATATCGTCAAAATATGTGTTTTTCAAAAACACAGCAGTTTCTTTCTGATTAAGCTGCTTGCAAACCAGAGTGCCGTTAGAACCGGCATCAATGGTTGATGAAATCAGTCTTGTGCTTGCCTTAACCAAATCACGAGTAGGACCAAAAGTAACAAAGAAATATCTATCTTTCATCAAATGGTCTTCGGTATCAACGTTGCAGGCCACAAGTCCATTAACACGAGTCTGAATAATCTCTTCCCTAACCTCAACTTCAAGGTCGTTCATAACGCCTGTTTTTTGAGCATTTTCAATGTCCAAAATCTTTTCATCTTCGTTCTTAATATACTTGTCCAAAACCATAGGACGTTGCACCTTAACAATCATTGCAACTTGGTCGGTCGACAAAGTCTTAAGCGCGTTATCAACGGCAGTAATAAAGGCATTTTGTCGCTCTTCGGTAAGCATATAATACTCAACCGGCAAAATCTCCAAAACCGAGCCATAATACTCTTTGTAGTCAATAACACCGTCGTCCAAAACGCCAGCATAAGGCATAATCGAAGCAACACTGCTTGCAGTGTTAAGTTTTTGCTTTTTATATTTTCTTCGTCCAAAAATAAACCTAGTCAAATGCCCAATCGCCTGATACACTCTTGTGTCGGGCGCTGCGTTAATCATCAAAATTACAAACAGCACAAGCCAAGCACCACACAAATACCATCTAATGCTAATTTTCGACATAACGGTTATTGCAATCAGCACAATAAACGCCAGCGCAAGAATCGCATCCGACAATGTGTAGTTCTTATAAAATTGTGTCTGAACCTTTGTTTTTCTAGGTATCAATCTTCCTGCCATATTGGCCTCCTTGGGTTTTCACCCTGTTTTCTCTCTTGCCGTAGCCATCATTTGGTCGGCCCCTTTCGGGGCCAGCCAAACTATTCGTCTCCGCCCTCATCCGACGAATCATCGTCGTGTTTTCTGCCCGACAAACCATTAACTCGTCTGCTCAAGTTGTTGATTTTGTCCATAGCGTTCAAATCACCATCTCTCATGGCCTTTTCAAACTGGCTCAACTTCTTGCTCATGCTGTTAAGTTGTTTTTGGGCTTTCTTAAGCGCTTCAGCCTGCACGCCCGCTGTTCTTGTTGCAGCAGCCAACTTCTTGTTGTTGTCGGCAATCAAAGCCTCAAGGTGTTTTTGCGTTGCAGCAACCACAGCCTCGTTCTTCTTAAGCACAGCAGCCTCAACCTGTTTGTTTGTTGTCGAATCGGCAGTCTTTGCACGCGCTTCAGCCTTAATGTTCTTCTTGGTAATGCTCTTCATGCCTTTTGCAGCATTTTTGATCATTTCCTGTGCTTCTTTGGTGTTAAGAGCGTTCTTAATGTTTCTCTTCTGCTCTTTTCTATACGAATCCAGCTTCTCAATGTTGCCGCTCTCATTTCTAACTCTAACCTTCTTCAAAGGCCTCAAGTTCTTCATTCGGCTAACAATCATCTTCAAGCCCTCATCTCCAAGATCAGCAGCAACTCTCGACCTATAATCCTTGGCCTTTTTAATTTGAGCCCGCTTAATTGCATTATCAAGCTCGGTCTTTTGAGCCTTGCTCAATTTAGCTTTAGAATCCAAGCTATGGTCTTTTCTAAACTGCTCAACAATTGCTTTTTGCTCTTTTTGCGTCAGTTTTCCAGTCATTGCTCTGCGTCGTTCGTTGGTCGACAATCCGTCCATTTGTGTCATAGTAACACCCGAAACCGCTGCAAAATGCTTAACTTCGCGAGAAACAATTCCCGAAACATTTGCCCTCTTAAGCTCTTGCAATTTGTTCTTCGAGCCCTTGTAGTTTGTTGCCATCCACTTAATGGCAGTAATTGGCAATCCTGCAATCTTAACTACACCTTTTGAAATCTTGCCAGCCTTAAGAGCGGCCTTGTATCTCTTGGTAATAACTCCAGCAGCCTCGTTGTCGGCACCTTTCTTGCCAAAGCCAAACTTAAATGCATGTCCAAACTCTTTGTAGTGTTTGCCCCAATAGTTGATCATGCTGCTCTTGCGATCTGCCCAACGCTCGGTTCTTCTTCTCTCGCGTTGACCTTTGTTAATAGCACGCTTAACTCTTGTGTCGGTGTAGTGCTGCATGCGCATGTTCTTAAAGTCTTCAACCAACTTGCCTCCACCAAACGCCATAAGTGTTTTTTGGAAAATGTTGGTTTTGTCGCCATGCTTTTCAGCCCATTCAGCCGATTGTTCCAAAGCCTTTTGTTGGTAATACTCTTCTGGATGGTTCTTCTTAAGGTCTTTTTCTTCTTGCGCTTTCTTCTCCTTAAACTCGTCGCTTGATTCAAAGCCCATTTTGTTTTGAGCCAAAATAGATTTTGTTCCCAAAACTTCCGACATTGTCTCGTCGGCCTTAATGTCAACATCGTCAAGCTTCTTCTCAAGGTCAGACTTAAGCTTTTCAGCATCAGCCCTTGTATCTTCGCGCAGTTTGTCGGCATCAGCTCTCAAGCCATCAATATCCGACGACAAGCCACTTTCCATGGTTCTGTCCAAATCTCCAGCAATCGACTTAATTCGTTCATCAAGCTCGGCGCGCTTCATATCGCCAAATTTTTCTCTTGCTCTCGACTCCCAAACTTCGTTGCCGTCTTTATCAACAATCTTGCCTTTGCCTCTATACGACAAGCCAAGCGAGTCAAGATACATTTTTTCTTCTTTCGACAATCTAACGCCCTTGTCTCCAGCAGCCGAAACTTTTCTATAAATATCGGATATTTTGTCAAAGGTCAAGTCAACAGGCAAACGTTTCACATCGCCAGCACCAGCACCCAAAGTTGTGTCTGTTGCGCCACCAGCAATAGGTGGAACTTCCGAGCCGCCAGTCGAACCTGCACCAGCGTCTGGTATGCCGTCCGCTTTCACATCGTCCGAGCCCGAGCCAGTTCTGCCACCAGCAACTGGTGGAACATCTGGTCCGCCACCAGCGCCAAGACCTGCAGTTGGGGCTGGAGCGCCATCGGCTCTTGCGCTGTCGTCCTCTCTTTCCTTCCTTCTCTCGGCAATCTTCTCGTCAAGTTTCTTCTTCTCTTCGTCAACCTCGCGAGAATCACCCTTGTCGGCCTTTTTGGCTTTGTCTTCAAGCCTCTTGCTCTTGGCGTCATCCCATTTCTTTTTGCCCCAAGCAACAGTTTTGTCAACAAGTGGTTTTCCGGGGATAAAGTTTCCAGCAAGCTGCATTGCGTTTTTGCCAGCGTCCCAAGCGGCTTTACCACTCATAACGTTGCCAACCCGTGCAGTTGTTTCCTTAACATCTTTCTGAACTTTTGCACCTTCGGATGCAGCCTCTTCACCACCAACAAAATTAGCAATCAAACTTGGTAGCGATTTAATCATGGTAAACAACACAAGCACAAACATAATATAAACAACTCTGTTCAAAAAGTCTGCGTTACCAAACAGCGATTTTCCAGCCAAAGCAGCAGGAATGTCTTCTGTTTTAAATATGTCGGTTGCTTCCCTAACAACAGGCAGCAAAACAAAGAACAAGTTAAGTCCCAAAACAACGCCGTAAGCAGCAAACACCTTCTTAACAACGCTGCTCGACCAGTTCTTAAATCGGTCGTCGCTCAAAGGAATGGTCGAAGCAACACCAGGATAAATTACAAACAACATTGTAATTTCCAAAATGCGCTTAATCAGTCCCCAAACGGCCTGACCCAAAACGGTAAATATCAAAACCGAAGCAAATGTCAATATAATAATGTTAAGATCACCCGCGCGATAGAGATAGCTCATTCCAATGCCGTCTTTCTCAACAAAGTTATAGTCCAAAGTTGCCGAACCACTGGTCAAGTTATAAACAGTGCTCAACTCGGTTTCAAACATTGTGGTCAAATGAAATCTAGCATAAAAAGCGCTATATTGATCAGCAGCCTTCAAGCCATTAAATCCAATTGCAAAGTCAAGCACAAGGCGTTTGTCAATCGAGCCTCTAATAAAATATATATAGTCTATAGTAGCTTCCAAAACTTTGTTGTCGTTTGGCACTGTTGGATAATTCGAGCCACCAACAACAAATGTTGTTGATGTGTCAAACAAATTGGATGTATAAACATTGTCCGAATTTCCCGCTGTCGAAGCAGCTGTTAGGCTGTGTGCCGACACCGAACTCTTTTTACCCAAAACAGTTGCCGAAAAAACATAACTATAGTCATCATCGCTCACAGGATTTTCAACTTTCGAGCGATAAAAGTGCAACTTAATATATTGCACACCATCGGTAACATAAATATCATCAACCTTAATGTGAGTAAACGCAATCTTTTCGGCATTGGCAACCAATTCGCCCTTTGTGTTGTAAGCGCAAAGCGTTCCACTTGCTGCTTGGTATCCAGTCAACGAGCCGTCAATATTGTCTTTTCTGTCCGCCAGGCAGCCACCCAGGTTATTCTTATCAATGCCATAATAAGCAACACTCTCAACTTTTTGGTCCCTAATGGCAATGTATGTTGGAACTCCGTCGCCATCGTTCCAGCCCGAAGAGAACAAACCTCTTGCAACAATAGGTCCACGATAGGTGCTGTTCAAATACGACGACACAAAGCCTTTTGCACGGCTTGATGCCTGCGTGATAGGAACATAATAGTCGCCAACTTTGGTGCAAACAATAAATGTCGAACCATCAACTTCGTTTGCTGCCCATCCGTTTGTACTATTCACGCCCGACTTCAGTCTGTCTGCGGTTCCATAATATCGGTTAACACCCGAGTCGTATTCAACAACAAATCCCGAAACATTATCTATCGTTGTCCCGGTCGAAATTCCCGTCAAATACTTCGTTTCAACTTCCGTCGAAATACCTGCACTCAAGTCTTTTTGCCACTTAATCAAATTGTTGTTTGAGTTAACAAAATAAAACTGCACGCCATACTCAACGGCCCAATCAATAAAGTCGGCCATAACATAATATTCGTCGGCAATAGGAGCAAACAGTCCTTCTTTGCCATGCGAATTTGCACTGTTGTAAATAACCGAAAGGTCATCTCGTGTTGCACCCGAAAGCATAGTTGTTGAACCCATTGCAACAGTTGTAACATAGTCCTCAAATCGGCCACTTGCCATGTTTTCTTTAAAGTATTTGTTGTATTTCCACGAAGCATAAACACAACCAATAATATTATTGTCGTCTTTCGAGTCGCCCATATATCCCAAGGCATACATCGAAACAGGCACTCCGCTATTTCCAACATATTTCTGTGCTTTGCCGTCAACAGTCAATTCTGGCAAAACAATGTAGTCATATTCGCCAATTTTAAATTCACCCGAAGCAGATGGCATATTTCCCAAAGCAACACCATTCGTTGCATAAGCGCCATTTGCACCAAGCGCATGATACTCTGCTTTTACCCATCCGCTAGAACTGCCAACGCCACTTGTTGAGTAGTTGCTCATAAATTTAAGCATACCAGCAGTCTGATAGTACTCAACATTATAACTACCTTCGCCCGCTTTCTCAACAGAGCCCAAAATGCAGTCGTTGCCCTTTTCGGACCTAAACTTTCTAATAGCCTCTTCTTCCGAAGCAACAGTATAATTTACCGTCTCCACTTTAAAATATGCACAACCAGCTTCGTTATAACTGTTGGCTTTGCTGGTAAAGAACGTTTTAAAACTTCCCCAACTAGTGTCAAAATTGCTTTCTGTCGAAATTGCCGAATAGCCCATTGGCGCAACAAAAATCCTTGCGTCTTTGCCATTCATCTTAACATCAACCAAGCCGCCCAAAGCGTCCGAGCCCTTTTTAGGTTCATAAACAGTTCTCAAAACTTCACTGCCATAGTCCACAAAAATGCGGTTTCCATTTTCCGCATATTTGCGATACATGTTTGCTTCATAGCTCGATGCAGTAAAAATCTGGCCACCCAGCGATTGGGTTGTACCACCCTTGATTGCATTCGACAAACTTGCCAAAATGGCGTTTGAGCTCAAAATACCAAAAATGAGAACAAACGGAACAATAAACATAACAAAAAGTGATCGTCCCGCTTTTTTCAAAACACCACGTTTGCTTCCATCGGCCTTGCCATCAGCATCAACTGCTGCCGCATAGTCGGTTTTA